>Ga0315338_1001291_pt1 | contig 33267 bp, 25 predicted proteins | sample ASW8metaG_FD_204518 | JGI IMG/M metagenome (GOLD analysis project Ga0315338, IMG submission 204518) | Ammonia-oxidizing marine archaeal communities from Monterey Bay, California, United States - ASW #8 | ecosystem: Environmental > Aquatic > Marine > Coastal | place: USA: California | collected... | reverse complement strand
TTTCTAGAAGGATTTTAAATGCGCTATTTGCCGCTCACCGAAGAAGATCGCAGACAGATGTTGGAAAGGGCCGATACGGATTCCATCGATTCGCTGTTCATGGATGTCCCGCTATCGGCGCGGAATGTGGTGTTTGATCTGCCGCCACATGCAGGGGAGTTGGAAGTCGAGCGCCATATGGTGCGATTGGCGCGGCAAAATATTGCAGCGGGCGACAAACCATTTTTCTGTGGTGCCGGCGCTTATCGTCATCACGTTCCGGCCTCGGTCGACCATCTGATTCAGCGCTCAGAGTTTTTGACTTCCTATACGCCCTATCAACCAGAAATCGCGCAAGGCACGCTACAAACTCTCTTTGAATTTCAAACTCAAGTGGCGATGCTTACTGGCATGGAAGTTGCCAACGCTTCGCTTTATGACGGTTCAACCGCAAGCGCCGAAGCCACTCTTATGGCATGCCGCATTACCAAACGTGATCGCATCGTACTTTCGGGGAATCTCCATCCACACTATGCTGAAACCATACGAACAATTGCCAAGCCGGGAGGCTTAACAATCACTACCGGCGCTGCCCAACCAGGTAAGTCCGAAGATTTGATATCTTTAATTAATGACACCACTGCTTGTGTCCTTGTGCAAACACCTGATTTATTTGGTACAATTCATGATCTCAAACCGCTTGCTGATGCGGCGCATGAGAAAGGTGCGCTTCTTATTGCTGTCTTTACGGAGGCCGTATCGCTGGGGCTTATCGAGCCACCCGGTGCTATGGGCGCAGATATCGTCGCGGGAGAAGGGCAGTCTATAGGCAATGGCTTGAATTTCGGGGGCCCCTATGTTGGGCTTTTTGCGACGCGTGAGAAGTTTCTCCGCCAAATGCCGGGACGTCTTGCCGGACAAACGCTTGACGCTGACGGACGACGCGGATTTGTGCTGACGCTTTCTACGCGCGAGCAGCATATCCGACGAGAAAAGGCAACCAGCAATATTTGTACAAATTCTGGTCTTTGCGCTTTGGCATTCTCTATCCATATGTCTCTTCTTGGTGAGGTTGGTCTGAACCGCATTGCAAAGCTTTGTCATTTGCGCGCGTGTCAATTAGCCGATCAGCTTGTAGCGATCTCAGGAGTAAAACTTGTTACTCCAATTTTTTTCAATGAATTTACATTGAAGCTTCCCGTTCCTGCCGCAGATGTGGTTGAGGCGCTTGCAGAGCGTGGCGTTCTTGGCGGCGTGTCGGCCTCACGCCTGTACCCGCATGAACCAAAATTTGATGATTTTCTGATTGTAGCTGCCACTGAAACTAATACCGACGAAGACGCTGCCGCTTATAGCGCTGCGCTGAAAGAAGTGCTCGGATGCTAAGCGGGCAAGGCAGACCAACTGGCGTGGGGAAAAGGAGCAAGACGCTCACGCAAACAAGCATTTCAGGACATAGTGGCCTTGATCTTGAAGAGCCCTTGCTATTCGAAATCGGGCGGTGTGAGGTCTCCGGTGTCGATTTTCCTGAAATCACCCTGGAAAATAATCACCTTGGTGGAATGGAGCGCAAGTCGTCCATCGGTCTTGCGGGGCTAAGCGAACCGCAGGCTCTACGACACTATGTGCGCTTGTCACGCATGAACGCTTCCATAGACGCCAATCTCTACCCACTTGGCTCCTGCACAATGAAACATAATCCTCGGCTCAATGAGAAAATAGCTCGTCTTCCTGGGTTTTCTGACATTCATCCGCTGCAGCCAGGAAAAACGGTTGAGGGCGCATTTGGCGTTATCGAAGAGCTTGCCATTTGGTTGAAAACTTTAACCGGCATGCCGGCAGTTGCGATGTCACCAAAGGCAGGAGCGCATGGCGAGTTGTGTGGCCTTCTTGCGATTCGCGCTGCGATCGAAGCAAGTGGTGAAACACGCAACAAAATTTTGGTTCCTGAATCTGCCCATGGAACAAATCCAGCCACTGCGTCGCTGTGCGGCTTCACGGTGCAAGATGTAGCTGGGACGCACGAAGGACGGGTTGATGTCGCAGCGTTAAAAGACAGGATTGGGTCTGATGTTGCAGGAGTCATGATCACTAATCCGAATACGTGCGGATTATTTGAGCGTGATATCATTCAGATAGCTGACGCGGTACATGCGGCGGGCGGTTATTTCTATTGTGACGGAGCAAATTTCAATGCGATCGTAGGCCGCGTGCGCCCTGGCGATTTAGGCATCGATGCGATGCACATTAATTTACATAAGACATTCTCAACGCCTCACGGCGGAGGCGGGCCGGGTGCGGGGCCTGTGGTATTCTCCGAGCGCCTGGCAAAATTTGCTCCGCTTCCACTCATCGTTCATGACGAAAATGGCTTACGTCTTATCGAGGATATGGAACAGGCGAGGGCAGCAGGTTTCACTCCTTTCGGTCGGATGTGTGCATTTTACGGCCAGATGGGAATGTTTGTTCGAGCGCTCACCTATATGCTCAGCCATGGACGCGATGGACTACGGCAAATAGCCGAAGATGCGGTGCTTTCAGCAAACTATGTTCTCGCCTCGCTCAACGACATCATGAGCACGCCTTTCTCCGGTCCGTGCATGCACGAAGCATTATTTGACGATAGCTTCTTAAAAAACACCGGCCTTTCGGTGTTCGATATTGCCAAAGCACTGATCGATGAGGGGTTTCATCCCATGACGGTCTATTTTCCTCTGGTTGTCCATGGCGCCATGCTCATTGAACCGACGGAGACCGAGCCTAAAGAGGCGTTGGACCAGTTCATTACTGTGATGCGCGCGCTGGCAAGTGACGCAAAAGAGGGACGCAAAGAGCGCTTTGAAGGTGCGCCCCATTTTGCAGTTCGGCGCCGTCTCGACGAGACCGCAGCCGCGCGCAAACCGATTCTTCGGTGGTACCCGGACGAGCAAGCGGATGTGGCAAGTGTTGATACGGCGGATTAGATTTCACTCCGGGCGGGCCGTGATCAGGTCCTGAGAGGAGACTGATATAAGCTAAATCTTCTTCCCCTCGCGTTCCGCATTATTGCCCCCCTTGAGCTCCTTCTCCCTGGCAAGGTTCTTCTCTTTCACACATGTTTGGGAGGGGTCTGCGCCATACAAATCGCAGACTACGCAATTAAAATTATCTCACCGGCTTAAAAGTTGTTGGTGGCCGTTTAAGCCACGGAATTGGCTCCAGAATCAGCCACTATGATCTGAAGCCCTTTCCTAGCTACAACCGCTGGTGCCGCCGCAGGTGTCACACTTCAGGCAGGTACCATTGCGGAGCAAGGTGAAGTTACCGCAGGCGCCACAGGCATCACCCTCATATCCTTTAAGTCTGGCTTCCGCTGCACGCTTGGCCTGCTCATTACCTGCCGGGGCTTGTTCAATGCTAATCTCATGCGCTTCAATGACATCCTCCACCGGGTTAGTCACTGCTTCTTCAATTTCTACGCTGATCTGCGCGAGCGCAGCTTCGACTTCGATCTCGCCTCCCTGTAGCACCCTCTCTTCGGGAGCATCCTCCATTTTCGCTGCGGCATTACCACGGACTACTGAAAGTCGGCCCATGTCTCCGCGGACATAACCTGCCGATGTTACACGTGAAATCATTTGCGCTGCATCATTGGCGCTCTTTTTGCCACCTCCCTCACCATCACCAAGATCTGAATCTCTAGAGGGCTGAACATGGGCAAGATCGTGGCGCCCAAGATAGGAAACAGCCATCTCGCGGAATATATAGTCAAGCACGCTGGTGGCGTTTTTGATTGTTTCGTTTCCGGTGACAATTCCTGCTGGCTCGAAACGTGTAAAAATAAACGCGTCGACAAACTCCTCAAGCGGAACGCCATATTGCAGCCCAATTGAGATTGCGATGGCAAAATTGTTCATCAATGAGCGGAAAGCTGCGCCCTCTTTGTGCATATCGATAAATATTTCGCCCAGTGTGCCATTCTCATATTCGCCAGTACGCAAATAGACCTTGTGACCGCCAACCACCGCTTTTTGTGTGTAGCCTTTACGCCGGTGCGGAAGGCGCTCACGCATGACGGTTTCCCGTTCGCGTTCCATGATGTTTTCTACGATACGTTCGGTGACTGCGCTTGTACGCGCCGCCTGTGGTTGGGCAACGATATTCTCAACTACGCTCTCTTCAATGTCCTCGTCGTCCACACCTTCCAGGATCTGGCTAGCAAGCGGTTGTGACAGTTTGGAACCGTCGCGATAAAGTGCATTAGCTTTGAGCCCCAGCTTCCACGACAGCATGTAAGATTCGCCGCAATCAGCGATGCTCGCGACATTTGGCATGTTAATTGTCTTGGAAATGGCACCGGAGATGAAGGGCTGGCACGCCGCCAGCATACGGATATGGCTCTCCACGGATAGTGCGCGCTTGCCAATACGACCGCAGGGGTTTGCACAATCAAAGACAGGAAGGTGCTCTTCCTTTAGATGTGGCGCACCTTCCAATGTCATGGTGCCGCAGACGTGCAAATTCGCCGCGTCGATTTCCGCCTTGGAGAAGCCTAAAGCTTTGAGCATGTCAAAGCTGGGTGAATCGAGCTCTTCCGCTTCTATCCTGAGTGTATCAGTGCAAAATTTTTCGCCCAAGGTCCATTTGTTGAATGCAAAACGAATGTCGAAAGCATGTTCCAATGCATGCTCTATGGCATTTATCTCGGTATCACCAAAGCCTTTCGCACGCAGTGCATCGTGAGACAAACCTTCAGAAGCGCTTGCTAGTGTACCGCGACCGACTGCACTGAGGATCATTTCCTCTATATGCTCCTGCGTATAACCAAGCGATTTTAATGCTTGCGGAACGCAGCGGTTGATAATCTTGAAATGGCCGCCACCTGCCAACTTTTTGAACTTTACCAAGGCAAAGTCAGGTTCAACGCCAGTCGTGTCGCAATCCATCAATAATCCGATGGTTCCTGTTGGTGCAATTACGGTCGCCTGTGCGTTGCGATAGCCATGGGCGGTACCAAGGTTGAGCGCTTGATCCCAAGCAGACTTGGCGGCTTCGGATAAATTATTGTCGGGGATAGCAGAATGATCGAGCGCCACGGGAAGGGTGCTTAATTCCTCATAGTCTGCTGTCTCTCCATAAGCTGCACGGCGATGATTGCGGACAACACGCAGCATCGCCTCGTTGTTTTCTTCGTGCCGTGGAAAGGTACCAAGCTCGCCTGCCATTTCCGCTGATGTCGCATAAGAAATGCCAGTCATGATCGCTGATAGCGCACCAGCAATCGCACGGCCCTCATCAGAGTCGTAGGAAATGCCGGTGGACATCAATAAGCCACCAATATTGGCAAAGCCGAGGCCGAGCGTGCGATACTCATAGGAGAGCTGTGCGATTTCCTTTGAAGGAAATTGCGCCATTAGTACTGAAATCTCGAGGACGATGGTCCACAGACGTACGGCATGCTCATAGGCTGGGACATCGAAAGCAAACGAATCGTCGTCCGTCGCCCGCGCAAAGGTCATCAAATTGAGTGAAGCAAGATTACACGCCGTATTGTCGAGGAACATATATTCCGAGCACGGGTTTGAGGCGCGGATATCGCCGCCCTTGGGGCAGGTGTGCCAATCATTGATTGTGGTATGAAATTGAATGCCAGGGTCCGCGCAAGCCCAGGCCGCATGTGAAACTTTTTCCCACAGGTCGCGCGACTTTACCGTTCCCGCGGACTTGCCATCAATGCGGCGAACCAATTCCCAATCTTCGTCATTCTCAACCGCACTTAGGAACGCATCGGTTACACGCACTGTATTGTTTGAATTTTGACCCGACACCGTCAAATAGGCCTCCGAGTCCCAGTCAGTGTCATAAGCTTTGAAGTCAAAATCGTCTTCACCCTTGCCTTGCTGGGCGAATGCAATGACGCGCTGAATGTAATTGTCCGGAACCATTACTTTGCGTGCTGCACGGATCTCGCGCTTCAATGCTGGATTCATTGCCGGATCAAAACAGTCATCGCCAGTACCTTCGCAATTCACGCAGGCACGAATAATAGCTTTTAGATGTTTACGGGCGAGTTTAGAGCCCGAAACAAGTGCAGCAACCTTTTGCTCTTCGATGACTTTCCATTCAATGAAATCTTCAATATCTGGATGATCGATATCAACGACCACCATTTTTGCGGCTCTTCGGGTGGTCCCACCGGACTTGATCGCGCCGGCTGCCCTGTCCCCGATTTTCAAAAAGCTCATCAGCCCGGACGAACGGCCGCCGCCTGAAAGAGATTCATTTTCTCCCCTTAGCATCGAAAAATTCGAGCCCGTTCCCGATCCATATTTGAAAAGGCGAGCTTCACGAGTCCACAAATCCATAATGCCGCCCTCGTTTACCAAATCGTCTGCTACGCTTTGGATGAAGCAGGCATGGGGCTGTGGGTGTTCGTAAGCCGAATCGGACTTCACCAATTCACCGCTTTGGAAATCAACATAATGGTGGCCTTGGCTTGGGCCATCAATTCCATAGGCCCAATACAAGCCGGTATTAAACCATTGCGGGCTGTTGGGTGCGGCACGCTGGCTCGCCAGCATGTGGCACATTTCGTCATAAAAGATTTGTGCATCGGATTCCGAATCGAAATAGCCGCCCTTCCAGCCCCAATAGGTCCAGGTTCCGGCGAGACGGTTGAACACTTGTTTGACACTTGTTTCTCCGCTGGCCTTCACCGCGGATGAATCGAGTGTCTCGAGCGCTTCGGTGTCTGGGACATGGCGCCATAAAAAAGAGGGCACATCATTTTCTTCAACAGGCTTTAGAATTGCTGCAACACCGGCGCGGCGGAAATATTTTTGTGCCATCACATCGCAAGCGACCTGGCTCCATTCCTCAGGGACTTCGATGTCTGATTGTCGAAATACAATTGATCCGTCGGGGTTACGAATTTCACTGGTCGCATTTCGGAACGTGATGCCGTCATACGGTGATTTGCCTTCAGTGGTAAAAAAACGCCGGATACGCATAAATAAGCCCCCTAAGCCCTAAACCGTTTGCCCCCGCCCGCAGAAAAAAGACCTCTTTCCGGCGGCGTGGATACACTCCAACCCTTCCGGCTGTCCGCCTGGTTTTTGCTTCAGATCCTTCGTCACGAACCGCGCCGAAGGAGGTAGAGGGTAAGTCTGGATCTTGATGAGTGCAAGATATTTTGTGTTAACGGCGGGTATGACACGCTAGATGTTGTTAGGAACTGATAATGCAAGAAGTACTATAAGATTCAAGTGCTTCAATTGGTTTTCCCAGGCCCTGTGGAGAAGATTGTGGAAAATAAAAAAGTTAAGGGTGTATTTTTTTTGCTACGAAGGCCTGTTTGAGGTTGGCTATTGAAGCCTACTGGCTCCGGTGTGCTGCAAATTTATCTGCCTTGCGCTTGAAAATTAGCTACCTATAGTCCGGCTCACGCGTGTTTTCGGGATTTTGTGATTCGATGTTTTTTCTGCGAAAGCTTTTTGTCTGGTGGCAGGATGCCACGCCGGGCACGGCTTTGACGACCTGGTGGTCTGGAGTGCCAGTTGGCTCGGATGATTATGGCAATAGATATTATAAAGGTCGCAACGGAAAGCGTCGCTGGGTCATCTATTCAGGCACCGTCGAAGCTTCGCGTGTTCCGCCGGACTGGCATGGTTGGCTTCACCACACATTCGAGCTTCCACCAACCGAGGAACCATTTCATACCAAGCCCTGGGAAGCGGAGTACCAGCCGAATTTAACAGGAACTGAAAACGCTTATAGGCCAGCAGGGAGCCTTTGGAATGAGGGCAAACGCCCCCACGCAACAGGCGATTACGAGGCTTGGCGTCCGAATTAAGATATATTTGTCAGCCAAGCTCACCTGAGCTTGTTGCCTGGTGAGCGGCGGTGGTGAAACGGGACTCAATGACACGCAGCCAGACAAAAATTTGGATTTTGGTGGGTGCTGTTGTTCTGCCAGTTTCTTCTGCGTTCGCCCAATTGGAACAGCTTGGGCAAGTCCCACAAACTGACGTCGGTCGCGAATACACACTTTTAGATGCCATCCCCGATGAAGATGGCGTCCATCGCATGGCCATATTACGCGCACTGGATAAGGTGACGGGCCGTGCTATCAATCTCAACGCGCCGGCAGGTATTCCTGTCAATTTTGGAACGATGACGATTACCGCACGCTATTGCTATACTGTTCCGCCCGAGGAGCCACCTGAGACGAGTGCCTTCATTCAAATTGATGATCGCGAGCGCAATGTTGGAGAGCCAACCAGAATATTCTCAGGTTGGATGTTCGCATCATCCCCCGCAATCAATGCGCTCGAGCACGGCGTTTATGATGCTTGGGTTATCAATTGCATTACCAGTGCGCCGCCACCAGAGCTAATCGATCCACTGAGCGAACTAGATGCATTTGCCGAAGAAGGGCTTGGTCCTAATGCCGAGCCAGTCTCCGATCTTGCAAACGAGTAAAAGTCTGCGCTTTCTACCGTCGCTTTATCAAGCATCCCCTCGAATTCATGCTCAGAGATATCTATGGCACCAAATTGTTCAAGATGCGGATTAGGAAATTGCGCGTCCATCAGACGATATCCGCCAAGTTTCAGGCGCGCTGCGAGGTGTACCAGAGCAACTTTGCTTGCGTCGCTCTTCGACGAAAACATGCTTTCGCCAAAAAACGCAGCCCCGATCGATAGGCCATAAAGCCCACCAACCAACTCATTTTCCTCCCATGTTTCAATGCTATGTGCGTGTCCACGCCTATGCAGCTCTTCAAAGACGTTCGTGATCGCAGGATTGATCCAGCTTTCGCCGCGTTGGGGGCCCGCTTTCGCGCAGTTGCAAATAACAACGTCAAATGCTGTGTCGCAACGTACATCAAAACGATCACTACGCACTGTCCGCGCCAGCCTTTTGGGGACATGGAAATTATCCAACGGTAATACACAGCGTATTTTTGGGCGCACCCAGACAACCTCTTGCGCCTCGCGGCTCTCGGCCATCGGAAAGACGCCTAGCCGATAGGCAAGAAGTAATGCGTCCGGTTCGATGGATTTCATAACGCTTAGTTTCTAGGAGAAAGCACAAGATCTGCAACCCGAAAATCTGCACGAGATATTCCCTGCGCCCATAGAGGCCAGAAAATTGCAGGGCGGATGGGTACGGAAGTGGGGGCGCTCGGTCGTGGCAGGCGCACTAGACTCGATTAATTAGGGCGACTTAATTGCGGCCACTGGCGCGTCTGGCCAAATAAGTTTCCAGCCAGTGGATATTGTAGTCACCGTCGATGATATCGGGCTGGGAAATTAATTCCTGGAAAAGAGGTATGGTTGTCTCAATGCCGCCTACGACCAGTTCGTCGAGTGCACGAAGGAGTCGCATGAGGCATTCATTACGACTTGTTCCGTGAACGATGAGTTTGCCTACCAAGCTGTCATAATAGGGTGGAATTCGGTAGCCAGAATACGCGGCTGAATCCATGCGTACCCCTAATCCGCCGGGTGCATGGAAATCCGTGATCTGTCCGGGTGAGGGCTTGAAGTTATAAGGATTCTCAGCATTGATACGGCATTCGATTGCGTGGCCGGCAATAGCTACGTCGCTTTGCCCAAAATCTAATGGGCTTCCCGCTGCTATGCGTATCTGTTCGCGTACGAGGTCTAGTCCAGTGATGAGTTCAGTCACGGGATGCTCAACTTGCAGCCGTGTATTCATCTCAATGAAATAGAACTCACCATCTTCGTAAAGGAACTCAACCGTTCCAACACCAAGATAGCCGAGCTCAGCTAATGCGTCAGTGACGATTTTGCCAATTTTCTCGCGGGTCTGAATGTTCAACACCGGGCTTGGGGCCTCTTCCCAGATCTTTTGGTGGCGCCGCTGCAACGAACAATCACGTTCACCAAGGTGGAGGACTTTGCCAAATGCGTCAGCAATGACTTGGATTTCGATATGACGTGGTTTTTCAAGATATTTTTCAATATAGACCGCGTCGTCGCCGAACGCAGCCTTAGACTCGCTCCGTGCCGTTGCAAGAGCCATTGAGAGCTCATTCTGCGCGCGCGCGAGTTTCATCCCCCGTCCGCCGCCCCCAGCGGACGCTTTGACCAAAACTGGAAAGCCAATTTCTTTTGCAAAGCGTGTGGCCTCTGCATCTGTCTCCACCACGCCATCCGAGCCCGGCACAGTCGGGATACCAAGGTTTTTTACTGCCTCCTTCGCAGCTACCTTGTCGCCCATAAGGCGAATATGTTCTGCCTTCGGCCCGATGAATGAGATTTGGTGCTCATCAAGAATTTCGATGAAATGCGCATTCTCAGAAAGAAAGCCGTAGCCCGGATGAATAGCGTCCGCACCCGTAATCTCGCAAGCCGATACAATTGCGGGAATATTCAAATAAGACAGAGCCGCTTGTGGAGGGCCAACACAAACGCTTTCGTCAGCCAGACGTACATGCATGGCATCGGAATCTGCGGTTGAATGTATCGCTACCGTGTCGATACCCATTTCTTTGCATGCACGATTAATGCGAAGCGCAATCTCGCCGCGGTTGGCAATGAGGACTTTTTCAAACATTGGGCGCTGTGATCAGTCTATGCGCATGAGGGGTTCACCAAACTCAACCGGCTGCCCATCTCGCACATATATTTCGACAACGCAGCCCGCTACGGTGGATGGGACCTGGTTCATGGTTTTCATCGCCTCGACGATAACAATAGTTTGTCCTTCTGTGATGTTGTCGCCTTGTTTGACAAATGGCGGCGCATCCGGTGCGGACCCCATGTAAACAGTCCCAACCATGGGAGAGGTGACGATAGTGCCGCTTTGTGGCGCTTGCGCTTCGATTGGAGCGCTTGCCGCAGGTGTTGGAGGTGCCAGCGCAGGCGCTATTGGCGCACCCTGGCGCGCCACACGAACACGCGTGCCGGTTTCCTCAACTTCGATTTCCGAGAGACCGGTTTCTTCGAGCAAACCCGCAAGTTCGCGCACAAAATCCGGATCAATATTAGGTCGTTTCTTAGCGGGCTTTGCGCCCTTACCGTTGCTCATTTTGATTTGGCCTTAATAAGCTTTGTTAGCGCGTCTACCGCAAGAAGATAACTATTGTCTCTGAGCCCGCAAATAACGCCAGTGGCTACCTCGCTAATATAGGAGTGACGGCGGTACCGCTCACGCTGATAGGGATTTGAGAGGTGCACCTCAATGATGGGTTTGTTGAGCGCGCGCAAGGAATCGAGTAGAGCAACCGATGTATGCGTGTAGGCGGCGGCGTTGATAATCACGCCGGATGCCTTTTTACTTGCTTCTTGAACCCAGTTGACAAGTTCCCCCTCATGGTTGGATTGGCGGAAAACGACTTGCAGACCCACCGCCTTGGCACGCGCGGTTACAGCCTTTTTGATATCAGCAAGCGTAGTGCTGCCATAGATCTCAGGCTCTCTTGTACCTAATAGATTGAGCATGGGGCCATTCAGGACATATATGGGTGCGGTCATGGTTTCAGGTGCCCCTTACGGGCTAAGAACTAAGGGTAAAGGCCGGGTGGCAGAATTTGGCTTGAATTGGAAAACTAAAAACCGACAAAACGAAACGAAAATCAAGGTACCTATTAATGGCATTGCGGATAAGTCTTAACGGAGAAAGCAGGGAATTTCCTAGCCCCCTGACAATATTGGGCCTTTTGGAGCAATTGGAGCTTGATCCATCCAAGGTCGCTGTGGAGCGAAATTTGGAGATCGTACCCAAATCTACCTACCAAAATTCAGGTCTTTCAGAGGGCGATAGGCTGGAAATCGTCCATTTTATCGGTGGCGGCGGTCGTCCCGGTGATATGCTCGATGAGCCTTTGGTCGTCGCCGGGCGCGAGATTGGCTCGCGACTCATAATTGGTACTGGAAAGTACAAGGATTATGGAGAAAACGCTGCCGCGCTAGAGGCCTCTGGTGCGGATATGGTCACGGTGGCTTTGCGCAGGGTCAATGTCATGGATCCAGGCGCGCCAAGATTAGTAGATTTTATCGATCCCAAAAAATTCATTTATCTACCCAATACGGCGGGTTGTTTCACTGCTGAGGATGCGCTGAGGACCTTAAGGTTGGCACGTGAGGCCGGCGGCTGGACTTTGGTGAAATTAGAAGTATTGGGAGACAAGAAAACGCTCTACCCGGACATGGTCGAGACATTACGTGCGACCGAAGTTCTGATCAAAGAAGGCTTTCAGGTAATGGTCTATTGTTCGGATGATCCGCTGATGGCCAAGCGCCTGGGGGAGATGGGTGCAGCGGCAATAATGCCACTCGCTGCCCCAATCGGATCTGGTCTAGGAATTCAAAACCCAGTGAATATACGGCTCATTATCGAAGAGGCAGAGGTGCCGGTGATCGTAGATGCGGGGGTGGGCACGGCGTCGGATGCTGCTATCGCGATGGAGCTTGGCTGTGATGGCGTACTTATGAACACAGCAATAGCTGAGGCAAAAAATCCAATAATGATGGCACGGGCAATGAAGCTGGCGGTCGAATCTGGGCGGCTTGCTTATTTAGCTGGTCGCATGGCCAAACGTCGTTATGCGGACCCATCAAGTCCATTGGCAGGTCTAATTTGATAGTACGACCTGAATTAGAAGAAGACCGCAGCCCAATAAGAGAGCTCAACCGCCTGGTATTTAGCGGGGATAATGAAGCCAATCTAGTAGACCGCCTCAGGGGCGAGCGGCGCGTGGAACTTTCTCTTGTTTGCGTTATCGGCGGACAAATTGTTGGCCATGTGCTGTTCAGTGATCTTGAGGCCGAAATCGACGGGTGCCCAATTAAATCACTTGTACTAGCCCCTATGGCGGTTGTTCCGATGCGCCAGCGACAAGGAATTGGAACGCGCCTCATGCGCGAAAGTCTGCTCCGGCTAAAGCGAGGGGGGTACGAAGCCCTCTTTGTGTTTGGGCATAAAACCTATTATCCACGGTTTGGGTTTTCAGCCGAGTTAGCAAAAAAACTCGTATCGCCCTTCGAAAGCGATGCGTTTATGGCGCTTGAGTTGAAGCCAGGCGCGTTGGAAGGTGCCAAGGGTGAGGTCGTCAATTCACCGGCATTCGGTCTAAATCTGCCGCCAGTTTCTTAGCCACGATTTTGTTGGATATAAGAAAAAAGCTGTTGTTCCGAAACTTGTCCGACGACGATTTGACCGTTGATAACAAATGTAGGTGTGCCATTGACACGTAGATTCTGCGCAAGGTTACGTGACGCTTCGATGTTTTTGAGGGTAACGGGGTCCTGCATATCTATCTCAAGCTGCACAATATCGATGCCGATGGACTCGGCGATAGAAAGTATGCGTTCAAGCGGAAGGTCACCTTGCGTTTCCATGAGAGCAAGGTGAAATGGCATGTACATCCCTTCTTGCCTTCGGGACGCCATTGCAGCTTGCGCGGCAACCAAAGAGTCTTCGGTTAATATTGGATACTCAACGAACGCGAATCTTACATCAGAATTGCCTGCAAGAGCCGATTTCATTGCCGGCAGGGATGCCTTGCAGAAACCACAACGGTAATCAAAAAATTCAATGACGGTGACTGCGGCGTCGTCAGGGCCGTTGACATAGGCAATCGCTGGATCAAGAAGCGCGTCGACGCCTATTGAATTCAATGCTTGTTGGCGCGCAAACTGCTGTTCTGTTTCTTGTCTTGCGGCAAGAACTTGCTCCATCTCAATCAGGACCTCGGGGTGTTTAACCAGGTAGTCATGCACGGCGATATCAAAGTCAGGCCCAGCACCGCGTGGTGGAAAATAGGTTAATGCTACGTAGACTACGGTGCCGGAAAGGATCGCAGAGATACCAGCAGCAATAAATGTTGTTATGAAATGTTTTTGAAACATGTTTGTTCCTAATTTCGTCTACCACTTGGCATCTGAGTTTCAGAAACCGCCATAATGTCATTGGCGCGCTGCCAATTGCGCGTACCACTTTCCAGCCGCTGCTGTGCTCGGTAGGCAAATTGTACTGCCTGTTGATAGGCGCCCAGACTGAAGTAACGCTCAGCAGTCGCGAGTTGCGCTTCGCCCGGTAACCCCAGCTGACTATAAGTTTTTGCTAGTTCATACCAGCCAAACCAAAGTTCGCCGTCCTGTTCTAAGGCCAACTCCAATTCTTCTCTTGCGCGCTCTACGTTTTCAGCCGTGCCAGTGCTCAAAAGTGCAGAGCCGAATGCCGTGCGAATTTGTGGTGCGTCAGGCATCAGCTCGACGGACCTCTCATAAGGCCCGACACCATCGGTGATGCGCCCCATCTCGACATTGATCTGGCCGTACATCTCCAAGAAATAGGGATTGTTTGGCTCTTCGATGAGAAGACTTTGGATTTCCTCAATAGCCTGCTCCATATTTGGTTGCCGGAAGTAGGCCATAGCCCGCGCGTAACGCGCGGGTTTGCTTATATCAGATGTAGGATATTGGCGAAGTGTTGAATTTGGGGGATTGGTATACCCACGCAATTTTGCTTGTAGCATTTTGAAGGGCAGTTCGATTTCTGGAGGGTCCTGCCTGTCAGCATAGGCGGACAGTTCAACAAGAGATTGCAGACGGAATATACGGTCTCGCGGGACAGGATGACTTCTTGCGTACGCAGGTTGCCGCGAAGCGCTCAGAATTTCTTGGCCTTCGAACCGGGCGAACAATTCAAGCATTCCACGACCTGATTGCCCCGTCGCTTCAAGGTAACGAATTGCAGACTGGTCTGCGATAGATTCCTGCGCTCGCGAGAAGGCAAGGAAGCTGCCTGCCGCAGCGTCCTGACCGCTCATTAAGATTGCCATGCCCGCCTCGGGCAGGCCTGCTGCTGCCACGGCTATTCCCGCAGCGAGCCCAAGAAGCATTGGTACGCTTGCAGCACGCGCCGCATCGCGCGTGCGGATCAAATGACCGCCTGCAATATGGCCGGTCTCATGTGCAAGCACGCCAATAATTTGATTAGCGGTTTCTAAATTGGTGATCAGACCGGTGTGGACAAACAAATGCTGCCCACCCGAGACAAACGCGTTTATCGATGGGTCACTAATAATATGAAGCTGCACGGCATAGGGATTAAGCCCTGCTGTCTCCAATAGAGGGTCGAGATAGGTACGAATGACTTTTTCAGTTTCCGTATCTCGAATTAGCGCCATTCCTTGTGCGCTTGCAGGATGCGACCAAAGAGACATGACGGCAATGAGAAATACGGCAGCGAGCGCGCAGGGCGTAGACCTAAATTTTGTGGAAAGCAGTTTCAATTCCGCTTACTCCTATTAGACCCTGAACCCCCTGCGAAGTTTTGACGGTAGGTTCCAACACATATTCCGTCAATCTTGCCATAGATGACGTTACCATCATGCGGTTAAAATCCGCAGACCTTGGGCTACATGCCCAGTTTTCGCTGCCACCAACCTTTTCGTGGAGGGCCTTCATTGCCCTTATCACCCGTTGAGCCAGCTGGAATTGGTAATTCATGTGGCTTGTCTCCGCCACTGCCGTCGTCAACAGGCTGAGAAACTTTGCCTTTTGTTGGTGCATTTTGCGGTACAGGGCGTGCCTTCCGCGCATCATTCTTTGCAGCTCCGGGACTACTTTCTACTTCTTTGGCAGTTTCTGCAGCACCAGCCTTATTGTTAGCAACATCGGCTGATGCAGATTTTTCAACCACGCCACTAGCGCTACTTGCATTGGTGTCCTGTGCTGGTCTTCTTCCTCGCCGGCCTCGCCGCCGCCGTTTCTTACGTTCAGCATTCTCCAGGTTTGTGTTAGCTTCACTTCTGTGGCCTTCTGCGGTCTCGCTAGGCTTTGTAGTTTCGTTGCTTCTGATTTGCGCGGTAGCTTCGTCGCTCATGCTTGTTGCAGCGCCGGTATTTTGCTGACCGCGACCGCGACCGCCGCGTCTGCGCCGCCGTCGGCGCTTGCGCCCACTGCTTTCATCGGATTGTGTGGCCTCGCGAGGAGCTTCTGCTCCAACCACGTTTTCTTCAGCGTCGGAAGAGGGTTCCTCTGCATCAGCTTTCACCTCTTCCTGCTCTTGAAATCCTGCTTCTATTGAAACTGCAGCACGTTTGAGCCTTTTGGACGCCAAGCGCTTGCCTACGCGCTCAATTTCAAAAGTACCTCCAGACATGTCATCTTTTGTTTGGAACGCGATCGACATATCAGACGCTTGCTCGATGCGTGATATTTCAGACCGTTTTTTGTTGAGCGTGTAGATAATGATTTCATCCGGTGCGCGCGCGATAAGACTTTCGGCTAATTGCTGCTGACCTTCGTCGTCGAGCGCCCGTAACAATTTTAGTGACGCTGACTCGGTAGAGCGAATATAACCAAGGCCTTCGCAATGAGAGCAAGACACGGTTGAACCAGCAAGGACCCCTGCGCGAAGGCGTTGCCGGGACATCTCAAGCAAGCCAAACTGACTAATCTTTCCAACCTGGATTCGCGCACGATCCTTTCGAACCGCGTCGCGAAGACGTTTTTCGACACTCCGTTCGTTTTTACTTTCGTCCATGTCGATAAAGTCGATTACGATCAGGCCTGCAAGGTCGCGTAATCGCAATTGCCGACCAATTTCATCGGAGGCTTCCAAATTTGTCTTCCGGGCTGTTTCCTCGATCGAGTGCTCGCGCGTTGCCTTGCCCGAGTTCACGTCAATGGCAACTAGTGCTTCGGTCTGGTTGATGACAATATACCCGCCTGACTTGAGCGTAACGACCGGCGAGAACATCGCATCGAGCTGGGCCTCAACTTGGTGGCATTGAAATAGCGACACGTCGCCCTTGTATAGTTTCACGTTTTTTGCGTGACTTGGCATGATCATGCGCATGAAGTCTTTGGCTTCGCGATATCCGACATCGCCATCGACTGACACCTCCGAAACTTCCTTGCCGTAGAGGTCGCGGATCGTTCGTTTTACAAGATTACCTTCTTCATAGACGAGTGTGGGCGCATTCGATTTGAGTGTTAATTCGCGAACTGAATCCCATAGTCGCAACAAATATTCATAGTCTCGCTTGATCTCTGCCTTGGTTCGGTTTGCCCCCGCAGTGCGTATGATCAGGCCCATTCCATCTGGCAATTCGAGGGATTGGACGGCAGATTTTAATCTCTTGCGGTCGGATACCGATGTAATTTTGCGTGATATGCCGCCACCGCGCGGTGTGTTCGGCATCAAGACGCAATAACGCCCCGCTAAGGAAAGATAACTAGTGAGTGAGGCACCCTTATTGCCACGCTCTTCCTTCACAACTTGAACAAGGATGATTTGCTTGCGCCGCATAACTTCTTGAATTTTGTAATGCCGGCGTCGTGGCGCACGTTTCTGGCGGCTCTTGCGTTCCATGGTGGCCGATGCGCCGGTACTCTCCGCTAAAACTTCAGCGCTCACCGTTTCGCCGCCTGACTCAGCAATTTCTTTTTCCTGTGGCGGCTCAGTTACGTCTTCTTCCGCATCGCCATTATCATTTTTTAGTTTGTCCTCATCTCCATCAAGGGAAACGATTGGCGACACAGCCGGCTCATCGTTTTGTGCTTGGACTTCATCATCGTGTTTTACTGGTGCCGTTTCAGGCGACCCGTCATCCTTGTCATCTTGTTCGGAATTGTTTCCAGCTATGCCATCGCCATCGTTGTCTTCGCTACTGATCGCCCCGGCGTCTGTGTTTAGGTTTTCATCGCTATCATCATCCAAATCGTCGTCGGACGCCTCGGGTGGCGGCATGCCAGGCTTGGACGGTGCAATATTAGTTGTAACAGAGTCGACCTCCTCATCTTCTTCAATCAGCCGTCGTGATTGATCAGCGATAAGCGCTAAGCGGTCCTCTACCGGTATTTGATAATAATCCGGATGAACTTCAGAAAAGGCGAGAAACCCCTGTCGGTTTCCACCATATTCAACAAAGGCAGCTTGAAGCGACGGCTCCACGCGCGTGACCTTGGCGAGATAAATATTGCCCTTTAGTGGACGGCGGCTCGCGGACTCAAAATCAAATTCTTCGACTTTGTTGCTGTCGAGTACAACAACCCGAGTTTCCTCCGGATGACTTGCGTCAATAAGCATGCGCTTGGACATGAATGTCTCCAAGCGATCCAATCCGGCATCAATATTGGTGGGGGGCGCATAGTTTTGCGCGCTCGCTTAAGTTGCCGAAAAGATCGCAATGTCTGAATTTTGGTTTTTGACCGGCGCGTCAACGGCCAAGTTAGGCGCAAATTTTGCACCTGCCGTTCCAAATCATGAATTACTCTTTTGCCAGTCATCTCAAATTGTGCTGGCCTGCAACAGAGCGCGAATGCGGCATCCTTTGCGACCAGCAGTTTTCCTATGGTCCACAAAGCGCGCGAAGCTTGTTGGCGCTTTGTGTTCTCCGAAGCATCCGCGCTCTTGGCGCGTGGAAGCCAAATTTCTCCTATCGACCTCCCTCATCTGTGCGAATCGTACGGGCGGTCTATGGGTGAACTTGTATTGAGGCTACTCATAGACAGCAAGTAAATTGCCCCCAATGCAGATAAAAATTTAAAAAATATCAGGTAATTAGCGGGTATTTGGTATGAAGGGAGGCTTGGGTATCGCCCGAATTTGCTAACGGAGTATAAACCTCTAGGCCTGAAATTACCCATTTCTAAACGCGCGGCTAGACAGTGACTCCAGTGATCAAAGCAGGAAAAAAATGGGAAAGCTTGTAGTTGGGCTGGGCATTGGCCTTCTTTTGTCTTGGCCTTTGCTTGTCTTTGCCGCGGAGACTGTGCCGCTGCCTGTGCAGGCGCCAAGGGGTCAGGCGACGGATGCTCCTCTCTCGACATCTGAAGACCCACTGGGGGCCCTTTTAGAGCGGGTTTTGGTTAATGATGCCTCGCAACAAAACATGCCAGTTGTTATTGACCTGAGACTGGCTGAGGAGGGAAATCGAACGCGCCTAATTGTCGAGCTGAGCGATCCAGTGGGTGTCCAGGTGTTTACGCTTACCGAGCCTAATAGGGTTGTCATAGACATGCCGGAAGTGCTCTGGCGCAATTCTGAGAATGTGCCTCCACCTGGAAATGGCATTGTTCAATCTTATCGCTATGGTCTTTTTCGTGAGGGCAATTCTCGTTTTGTGATTGATCTCAACGTGCCTGTGCGCGTTGCCATGCCGCAAATACTTCCTCCAGATGATGGGTTTGGCTTTCGTTTATTACTAGATCTAAATCGCACGAGCCTTGAAGATTTTGTTGACAATGCAGGATGGCCTGAGGAGTTTCGCGGGTCTGCAAATTTTGGCACGGCGCCATCGCAGTTTGATGTCACCCCGGATCCGACTGTGGCACTTACTGGCAACTCTAAACCTGAAAATGATGCGAAGCTTGTGATTGTTGTTGATGCTGGCCATGGCGGGATCGATCCAGGCACCCATGGTGTAAGCGGGATGCAGGAGAAGTCGGTCGTACTCGCAGTAGCAAAAAAGCTCCGTGACGTACTAGAATCGACTGGCCGCTATACGGTGCATCTGACGCGCGAAACCGATATTTTTATTCCCTTAAGAGGTCGAGTAGATATTGCACGTGCTGCGAACGCAGATCTGTTTTTATCTTTGCACGTCGATTCACACGAACAACGGGACATAAGGGGTGCTTCCGTTTATACGCTTTCCGAGGATGGTTCGGATCGCGAGGCGACACGGTTAGCTGAAAAAGAGAATATGTCTGACGTAATTGCCGGCATAGATCTTTCGAGCGAAGACAACCCCGTGGCATCAATCCTGATAGACCTTGCACAGCGTGATACAATGAACCGCTCAGTTCGATTTGCGGAGACTGTCCTGACGAATCTTTCCCAAGCGACCTATGTAAGACCGACCACGCCTCGTCGCTCCGCCGGGTTTGCGGTGCTGAAAGCGCCCGATGTGCCTGCGGTGCTGATTGAGCTCGGCTATCTCACCAATCAAAGAGACGAGAGTGAGATGTCGACGGAAGCTTGGCGATCAGGAGTTGCGAGGTCAATAAGTTCGGCAATCAACGTTTTTTTTGGCGCTAACGCTTCGAGTGAGACCGTTCAGGTGGCGATACCGTGATGTTTGAAGGGCCTTTGTCCTGCCACAATGTGAGTGTTAGACCTAGGCAGATGTTGTGGGGCGTGCGCCGTGTTATTTCGTTCCCGCGAGGTGAGTGAAGTTATGAAGCCGATCTGGAAATATTCGCTGGGCGGCATTGCCGCCGTGACCATTTGTGGCACGTTGGGTGTCTTCGGGTATGTTTATTCGCTGTCGCGCGACCTTCCGAGTTACGATGTATTAGCTGATTACGAGCCGCCAGTTACAACACGTGTCTATGCGGGCGACGGAACACTCATTGGCGAGTATGCGCGTGAGCGACGCCTCTTTTCTCCGATCTGGGCCATGCCGCCCATGTTGAAGGCAGCCTTCCTCTCGGCGGAAGACAAGAATTTCTATTACCACCCGGGCGTAGATCCTCTTAGTATCATGCGTGCTGTCGTCTATAATTTGCGCAATTCAGGCCGGCCGCAGGGCGCCTCAACTATCACACAGCAAGTGGCTCGGAATTTTCTTCTGACGCGTGATTTCAGTTATGAGCGCAAGATTCGTGAAGCCGTTATTGCGCTGCGCATCGACGCGGCGTTCGACAAGGACGAAGTTCTTGAACTTTACCTCAACCAAATATTTCTTGGCGACAATTCCTATGGTGTAACGGCGGCAACGATTAATTATTTTGGCAAGACGCTCGATGAGCTTACATTGGCCGAAAGTGCTTATCTCGCGGCTCTACCCAAAGGGCCTGCAAATTATCATCCGGTTCGCCGCAAGGAGTCGGCTATCGAGCGCCGTAATTGGGTGCTCGATCGAATGTTGGACAATGGCTATATCTCTGACGAAGAGGTGGCGCTAGCGAAAGCTGAGGATCTTGTCACTTATAGTCGGCCATTCGGCGCGGTGGCGCCGGACGTCGATTACTTCGTCGAGGAGGTGCGCCGCTTTCTTTATGACCAGTATGGCGAAGAGGCGCTCTATGATAATGGTCTGCAAGTTCGTACCACCCTCGACACTCGATTGCAGGAAATTGCAGTCAGCTCGCTGCGAAACGGATTGGTAGCGTATGATCGGCGCCATGGTTGGCGCGGTCCTGTAACGCATGTTGATATCGAAAGTGATTGGCAAACTGCTTTTGCCGAGATTCCTAACAATTCGGGTGTTGACACTTGGCGTTTAGCTTTTGTGACTGGCGCCAGCGAAGACGATGCAGCCGAGCTGACATTTACGGACAGAACGACTGGTACCATACCGTTTTCTGAATTGACCTGGGCACGTCAACAAATCAACACCTCCGACGGGCCTGAAGAGGACATTTCCCTTGGACCTCCAGTGCGCAATGTCAGCGATGTCGTTGGGCCTGGTGATATTGTTTATGTTGAGGCGCTTAGTGGTGATGGGGCTGAGCCGGGAACCTTTATTTTGCGGCAAATTCCAGATGTGAATGGTGCAATCGTTGCGGTTGATCCGTTCTCCGGCCATGTGTTGGCGCTGTCAGGCGGGTTCTCTTATGTTTCGAGCGAATTTGATCGGGCGATGCAGGCAGATCGTCAGCCGGGCTCGACGTTCAAGCCTTTCGTTTATGCGACCGCTCTCGACAATGGCTATACACCAGTCAGTAAAGTTTTGGATGCGCCTTTCGCGGTCGAACAAGGGCCAGGATTGCCATTATGGAGCGCTGAAAATTATGTGGCCAGCAGTTATCTTGGTGAGACAACTTTGCGCCGTGGAGTTGAACTTTCGCGCAACATCATGACGGCACGATTGGCGAACGAAGTAGGAATGGATAAAGTTGCTGATCTTGCCGAGCGCATGGGCGTCTATGATGAGCTTCCACCCTTTCTCTCTATGTCTCTTGGCGCTGGCGAAACCACCCTTCTACGCATGACGACGGGCTATGCCCAATTTGTTAATGGAGGTCGCAAGCTGGATTCGACTTTGATCGTTCGGGTTCAGGATCGTCACGGCAAGACAGTCTATCGTTTTGATGAACGTGATTGTATCGGTTGCAATGCCGATGATTGGACTGAGCAGGAAGAGCCGCTTCTCAACGAGAATATGCCACAGATATTGGACCCGCGGACGGCCTATCAAATCACTTCGATACTTCAGGGTGTAGTGCAGCGGGGAACGGGTGCGTCAATCAGCGTTATTGGAAAGCCGCTGGGCGGCAAAACAGGAACCTCAAGCGACTTTCGAGACGCCTGGTTCGTTGGGTTTTCTCCCGATCTTGCGGTTGGGGTTTATGTTGGATTCGATGAGCCTCGTACGCTGGGGCAGGGTGAGGCGGGTTCGCGCGCAGCCGCACCAATTTTTCGTCAATTTGTTGAGGAGGCCCTCGCTGATGAACCACCCACGCCATTCCGAATTCCGCAGGGCGTAGTGCTGGTACCAATTAATCCACGTACCGGCGATCTTATGCGCGTAGGACAACCTGGGGCGATATTTGAGTCGTTCAAGCCGGGAACCGAGCCGGGATTGAGCTCTCTGTCAGGATTTGGCGACGGGGTATTTGACGGTCAAGCTTACACTACGGAAATAACGAATAATCCGGATACCTTGGACATTGAGATCGGTGCAGGGACGGGGGGGCTTTATTAGTTTTGCTCCGAAATTTAGGCGTTGTTTAACCCTAATTGTGTGCTTCCGCCATGTTGTCAAATGAACCATCCCATCCATGCTGTCCTCAATACTTTAAAGCGAGTATTTACGCGTCCCATGAGCAGCACCTATATCAACTGGAAATCGTAAAGGTTTAGGTATGCGCTCAGAGACCGACAGAACAATTAGCCAAATTAAGCAGTCGCTCGGGCTGCTGAGGAGGCATCTTTGACTTGGAAAATTCTAAGCGGCGCCTAGACGAACTAAACGCGAAATCTGAATCTCCGGATTTTTGGAATGATACGGAAGCGGCGCAAGCGCTTATGCGCGAACGTAATCGCCTTGATGAAGATATTTTGTCCTACGTCGCCCTCGAAAGCGAACTTAACGATATTGTAGCTATGATTGAATTGGCAGAAGCTGAGGGCGACAAGGAGTTAGTGGGTGAGAGCGAAGAGACTCTAAACGCGCTTAGGGTTCGCGCTGCAGCGATTGAGCTTGAATCAATGCTTTCGGGCGAAGCCGATCCAAACGATGCATATCTGGAAGTTCATGCCGGTGCTGGAGGCACTGAGTCTCAAGACTGGGCGAGCATGCTTTTGCGCATGTACATGCGCTGGGCAGAGCGCAAGGGGTATAAGGTTGAGTATCTAGAGGAAAGCGATGGTGAAGAGGCTGGAATAAAATCAGCGACGATCTGCGTCAAAGGTCATAACGCCTATGGTTGGCTGAAAACGGAGGGTGGCATCCATCGCCTTGTTCGTATATCGCCTTTTGACTCCAATGCGCGACGGCATACGAGTTTTGCAAGTGTGGGCGTTTACCCGGTTATTGATGATAAAATTGAAATTGATATCCCCGAGAAGGAAGTTCGGATTGATGTCTATCGTGCTTCCGGTGCTGGCGGTCAGCATGTCAATAAAACCGAAAGCGCCGTGCGCATTACGCATTTAAAAAGTGGCATCGTTGTTCAGTGCCAGAACGATCGATCACAGCATAAAAATCGTGCTACGGCCTGGGGTATGTTGCGCGCGCGGATGTATGAAGCCGAATTGAAAAGGCGTGGGGACGCTGCGCAGGCTGTTGCTGATGCCAAGTCAGATATTGGTTGGGGACACCAGATACGATCTTATGTCCTTCAGCCCTATCAGATGGTGAAAGATTTGCGTACTGGCGTGGAAAGCCATGCGCCCCAAGACGTGCTCGATGGTGATTTGGATTTGTTCATGGCCGCGTCGTTGGCACAAAAAATAGGCGACGAAACCTCTGACGAAGTCTCTGATCTAGAGTAATAGTGCCAGTCGCTCTGAGCACGTGGCACGATCGTTAGGGTTAATTAGACAAAGCAAATTAGAGATCTGGTGGCGTGAAGCTTTCAGCTACTCGTGTTGTGCTGTGTCATGGGCATCGTCTTCCGCGCCAGTTGAAACTGGCTGTGCCGCGTTTTCAGGTACTCTTAGCGTGGGCGCATCACTAAGCGGATTATCAGAATGTCGACAATTCCCTTCGAAGAATGCTTGGGACTCCATAGACATTGCCTCATGAAGAATATTTCCTTCCACATGAGCTGTCGCACAGAGCTGAATTTTTTTAGCCCGTATATCGCCTTCAACGCGGCCACGAATTACTGCGTTCTCAGCGTAAACGTCGCCCTGGATAGTGGCCCCATCTCCGATCACGAGCGAACTGGCACGAATGTCACCTTCGATGCGTCCATCCACTTGGACATCACCCGAAGAAATCAGCGTTCCGACAAGTGTCAGGTCTGCACTGATGATAGAGGGTGCATTGTTACGACTTGTCCGGTTAGCAGGTGTTTGTTGAGTCAAAGTGGAATCAACTTCCTTGCTTTTCGTGAACATAGCGGCCTGCCCTTAAAAACTTGCTCGGATTGCGGATTGTGTCGTTAAACCAAACCTCATAATGGAGGTGTGGCCCCGTGGTGCGTCCTGTCGATCCGAGTGTTCCAACGATCGCACCTTTATTCAACTCGTTTCCCACGCTCACCAATATTTTAGAAAGGTGACCGTAACGTGTTCTTAGCCCATATCCGTGCTCAACCTCTACAGAATTACCATAGGCTCCGTTAGGTCCAGCGAAGATAACTCTACCAGGCGCAGTCATCTGAACATTCGTATCCCGCGGCCCGGAAAAATCAATTCCATTATGAAAAGCTAACTGTTTTGTGAACGGATCGGGTCGGGTCCCAAAGCCACTACTTTGCCAGTGTTTTTCACTATGAACTGGCGGAACCATGGGCATTGCTGCAAGCACTGTCGCAAGCTCAGAAAATTCTTGAAAGCTAGTTGTCGCCTCGATCACCATTTCATTAAACGGTGGATCAATAACTGATAGGTTGTTTCGTAGGGTTGCCAATTCCGGCCCCCCAACACCGACAGTATACCCGTCCGCTTGGTCCAAAAGCGTTTCAGGTCTAAGACCAGCCAACTTTATAGCTTGGTCAAAATGCCCAACATCGCGTTTTATTTCGTTTTGAAGTTCAGCAATCAGAATGTGCTGTACGGGGAGAAGGCGGTCAAGGCGGGCCTCGAGCTCTTCTATTTGACGAAGAGAGGGGTGATCGGTTGGGCGTTCGTAGGGCAATCCGCGTAAAAATTTTTCCAACCGCCTCACAGTATCTTCAAGAAATCTAGGAGTACGAATTTGTATCCCAAGTTGAAAGGGCTCGGCGTTCTCGATAACGGATGCGGGCATAGTTGGGGCGGGCAAGGCAGCTTCAATTGCAGAGCTTGGTACAGGGGTTGAAACAGGCCCGGTCAGGTTAGATTTGGGCTTATTTTCAGATGTCGGACGAGGATAGTCAGGCGTCGCAGCACCGAATTGTATCTCCAGAGGTGCAGCCTCTAATCCAAGTTCTTCCCGAAGATTTTCTTTACTTCGAATAAGTTCTGCGAGAGTACGGTGCCTTGCTTCTAAGTCGTCGACAAGAGCTATGAACCGATCTTCAGTCGCAACCACTTCACCGTTTAGTTGGTCATAGGAGAGCTGAAGATTTGCTATCCTGGTTTCGTAGGCCTCTTGCATCTGCCGGTAGCTCTGTTCTTTGGCAATAATGATGCGGTCTTTGAAAATTGTATTAACTGACGTGAAACCAACCCAACCCAAAAGCAGCAATGCGACCCCAAGCAAAATTGCTTGCATCAGCAGATTAAATGCAAAAAATTGAACGCGCCCATCGCTGCGAATGTAAACCTGACGCTCTGGGAATATCGCGCAGATAAATCCCCAGGCTTGTTCGCGTAGCGAATTCACCATTACCCCAATTCCCTAAACGCCCACCGATACCGATTTTCTGGACGCAGGACCGGGGGGCGCCCCCACATGTCTATTTCAGCCTAATGCTTGGTGTGTGATCAAGCTTTTAGACAAAAAAACTTAAAGTTGTTTCAATCACGCACAGGCTAGAAAAAGAGGATCGCTATAGTGCTTTGACAGCTGCAAGAACCTCATCGGAATGCCCGGGAACTTTAACCTTTCGCCAAACACGCCTTATGACGCCCTTGGCGTCGATAAGGAAGGTTGCACGCTCCATGCCCATATACCGCCTGCCATACATGCTCTTTTCGACCCAAACCCCATAGGAAGCCGCAATTTTTGTCTCTTCATCTGAGGCCAAAACGACTTTTAAGCCATGCTTTTTCTTGAATTTATCGTGGGATTTGGGGCTGTCTTTAGACAGTCCAACAATAGTTGCCCCAGCGTTACGAAAGCGTCTGGTGTTGGTGGAAAACGCAATCGCCTCCTTAGTACAACCAGAGGTATCATCCTTTGGGTAGAAAAAGAGAACAACGAGCCCACCTTTTAAGTCGTTCAGGGCGATTTCCCCTCCGCCATCAGTGGGCAGCTTGAATTTTGGGGCCCTGTCTCCTGGTTGAAGTTCTTTCAGCTTTGGCGCCATCATTTCCCCCTTTGGCGGTTGTTAACCTTTTTGTTGTAGGCGATAAGCGGAAAAAGCGCGCTGTGCAAGCTGTGCCGTTTGGTACATGATTGAACCGGGTGCGTGGTTTTCCGGGTTGGCGGGGTAGTCCCGGTGTATACTTATCGGTGGAGACACTTGCCGATGCGAAGCCGCCGTCTGCAGCGTGCAGGCATTATTCTTGGTGCGATCCTTGCTGCCATTCTCTTCTTTGTGGGTGGTGCGGCATTGCGCCTGCTTATGGGTCCTATTTCATTAGGCCCCTTCGCCGGCGCCATTGAAGATTCCGTCAACCGCTCATTGATCGGGCTGGTTGTCCAGTTTGATCAAGCAGTTCTGGAGTGGTCTCGCAGCGAAGGGCAGATAAATCTCATTATCGTGGGAACAAATGTTTTTGATTCCGCTGGCCGCATAGTTGCTCAAGCGCCAAGATCAGATTTGGATTTTAACGTCGCGTCTTTACTTGCCGGGGAATTCGCGCTCAAGAATTTTACGCTGCAAGGTGTCCAGCTCACGGCCGTGCGCGATATTGATGGTTCGTTGAAACTAGGGTTCGGTCAGACTGAAAGCGATGTGGATCTGTTTGATTTGATCCGCAATACGCTGGACACGGAAGGATCAGACAGCAATGCGTTAGAATCCTTTTCCATCCAAGGTGCGCGCGTGGCGTTTCGCGACGAGAATACAGGCCTCTTTATCGTTTCACCGAATGCAAATTTCTCTGTCGTAAAGAATCAATATCAATTTGAAGCCTCGCTGGAAGCGGACATGGAGCTGTCTGGTGTGCCAGCACAATTGGCCGCTGTCGTGACCATTGACTACGCTGGGATCCCACAGAGCGGAACTCTCAACATTCTGGGGCTTGATCTCGTTGCGCTAGCTGCGAACAGCGAACCCTTTTCCATGTTGGCACCTTATGCACTGACAACTGACATGGCCGCTGATTTTGAACTTAGTAATGACGGGTATTTGGAAGAAGTCTCATTTCGTTTTGATGGAGCTGGAACTGTAGCCCCACCAACACTAGGCCGTGTCTTGCAGCTAGACTTGTTTCAAGTTCAAGGGAGGTTTGAAAGAGAAAACGCCCAGCTCACAATTGAGGATGCACAGATTGAAAGCCCCGATGGTGCGGCTACGTTTGCCGGTCTTATAAACATTGGTTGGGATGAGGGTTCGCTAGAATTTTTGCAAGCAGATGTTGAGGTTGAAGACTTGCGCTTCGACTTCTCAGATTTCTTTGTGGCACCAGTTAATATAAGCGCTGCAAATGTAAGTGCGACTTATGACAACCTTACCAAGACTATTTTTTGGCAAAGCGTTGCGCTAGAGGGTGATAATCTTCAAGCTGAGTTTGAAGGAACAACAGCATTTCCAGCTAACCTAACGCCGGCGATTTATCTCACCGGTTCGATTGATAGATTAGCTGCCAGCGACATGCTCCTCTTTTGGCCCACCACACTTGCTACAGGCGCGCGTAGTTGGGTTGCGGACAATATATCTGAGGGCTTTGTTGGTCCGATCGGTTTCGCTTCAGACATTGCCGCAGGAATGTTGTCCCAGGATGCCTTGCCAGAAGAGGCGATTGCTTTGGCCTTCCCCGTTGAAGGCGTTACCGCTAATTACATGACCGGTCTCACACCGTTGACGGAGCTCAAAGGGGATGCGCTGCTATCTGGCAACACATTTCAAATGAGTGTTTCGGAGGCACGCATCGGACCGCTTTCCGCGTTTGATGGAGAGTTTGTCATTCCAAATCTGCATATTTTCCAGCCGCCGGGCTATATTCAAGCGAGTGTTTCTGGTGCGATGGCAGACGTTTTGGCTTTGATCGATATGGAGCCACTAGGCTACCCTACACGGTTCCAGGTCGAACCAAGCGCGGTCAGTGGTAACGTGGTTGTCGAACTTGATCTCACAGTACCAATGCGACGTAATTTGGATGTTGATGACGTTCGTATAGCAATTAGCGCAAGTACAAGCGGCTTAAGCCTCCCGTTAAGTCAGACGCGGATATTAAAAAATGCGCGCGCGCAAATTTTTATCGACAATGATCACCTTACGGCGGAAGGCACCGGTGACCTCAATGATGTCCCCATGCTTTTCACTTGGGAAGAAAATTTTCAGGCGCAAAATGTATATTCAACGCATATCGGGGTGCGTGGAACGCTCGACGCGGATGGGTTCGAGAAACTTCATCTTGCCACACCGGATTGGATGTCAGGCCCGATTTCTGTTTCAGTAACGTTTTTGGGAAGGCAATTCAATTTTGAGCGCGCTGAAGTGCAGGCTGATCTCACGGCAGTTGACTTAGACATTGAGTACATAAATTTCGTAAAGGAGTCTGGCCATCGAGCAAGCGGTTCAGGAACCATTGATTTTCTTGAAGGTGGTTCGACTGTTATTTCCGACATGCTCGTGGACGGAGCTGGCCTGGAAATTTCGGGTGAATTTACTCTGGATGAAGTGGGCAGCTTGGTTTCAGCATCTTTTCCGACGTTTCGATATGGTGAAAGGGGAGATTTTGGACTGGAATTCGACGTACCGGATGGGAGCACACCGTCTTGGCACCTACACGGCAATTCCGTCGACGCCAGCCGCATATTTTCGGATAACAGTGGCGAGGGGGAAACCGGCAACCCTGGTGAGCTATCTCACCTAGACGACCAGGAAATTGCACCGGTCAATTTGGCATTAGACGTGGAGGCAGTGACTGTTCGAGAAGAGATTGTACTTAGTGATGTCTTATTTCGCTATTCCATCGGGGATCATGAGCGGCTAACGGATTTCCATCTCGATGCGAAGGGGCCTGGCGAGGGAACAATTATCGGTCGTTTTAACGATGAAGACTCGATGCGGCGTCTAATGATTTCTTCTAACCAAGCAGGTGAGTTTGTGGAGGCCTTCACCGGGTTTTCCTCACTTCGGGGCGGTGCAATTGAAGTGGAAGCAAATTTCCGACTAGGCACATCGCAAGAGACGCAAATTTTAGGAGAGGACTATGGCGGCAGCATCCGAATTACGGATTTTTCGGTCGTCGACCAACCATTTCTGGCGCGGTTATTTTCTGTGGGATCTTTGGACGGGCCGTTACGGCTCTTGCAGAATGAAGGGATACCGTTCGCAGAACTCGAAGTACCGTTCTTGGCGCGCGGCAGCCAGGTAAATCTTTCCCAGGGCCGAGCGTCCGGCACCGCAATTGGCATTTCATTTGAAGGTGTGATCGATCACGCCCAAGACACAGTTGATATCAACGGCTCTTTGGTTCCTCTTTTTGGCCTGAACAATATTTTGGGGGGGCTTCCCTTGATCGGGGATCTCTTAGTTTCAAACGATGGGGAAGGAATAATTGGCCTCACCTATCAGGCGCGTGGTTATCTCTATGAACCGCAAGTGCTGGTTAATCCATTGTCGGTTCTAACCCCCGGAATTCTGCGCCGTATTTTTGAATTCACTGGGCCGCCACAGCTATTTGGTGCCGTTGATGATGCTTCCACACAACCTGCAGCCGACAGCTCGATTGACTCCGTGCCAAGTCAAACTGAATAGGTGTCCCGCCGGCAACTAAACTGGTTTGACAAGAATGTGTTTCTTCCGGCCAACAGAAAGCTTGATGACGCCCGCCTCTGTGACATCTGCTAAGCTAACAATCGCCTTGGTGTCGGAGACCACCACATCGTTCAGGCGCAGCCCGCCGCCTTGAATAAATCGCCGTGCCTCACTTCGAGAGTTTGTGAGACCGACCAAGGCACAAAGAGCCGCGACGGGAATGTTTTCAGCGATACGTGTCCGCTCGACTTCGAAGGTGGGTAGGCCCTTGGCCAATGTACCTTCCTCAAAGGTTTTGCGTGCAGTTTCCTCAGCTTCTTTTGTCGCTGTTTTGCCGTGAAGCATCCGCGTGGTTTGGGTTGCAAGAGTCTTTTTTGCGTCATTTAGTTCGCCCCCCTCCAATGCCTCAAGGCGGGCAATTTCATCTTCTGGTAGTTCGGTAAATAAGCGCAGAAAACGTCCTACATCACCGTCCTCGGTGTTACGCCAGAATTGCCAATAATGATATGGGCTAAGCATGTCAGCGTTCAGCCAGACTGCGCCTTTCGCGCTCTTACCCATTTTTGTACCTGAAGATGTCGTAATGAGGGGGGAGGTTAAGCCGAAAAGCTCGGTCTCGATGAGCCGCCTACCAAGATCAATGCCGGTGACAATGTTTCCCCATTGATCGGAACCGCCGCATTGCAATGTACAGTCGTAACGTTTGAAGAGCTCGACGAAATCATAAGCCTGAAGGATCATGTAATTGAATTCGAGGAAGGAGAGCGGTTGATCGCGTTCTAATCTCAATTTCACCGAATCCATTGTCAGCATACGGTTGACCGAGAAACGTCTACCTACCTCGCGTAGGAAAGGGATGTACTCAAGCCTATCTAGCCATTCGGCATTGTCGACCATGATTGCGTCATTCGGTCCGTCACCAAACGTAAGAAAACGCTCAAAGGTTTTCAGGATACTTTGCTTGTTTGCGGTAACCTGTTCGTCTGAAAGGAACGCACGCGCCTCATCCTTGCCAGAAGGGTCGCCAACTTTTGTCGTGCCCCCACCCATAACTACAATCGGGCGATGACCGGATTGTTGCAGGCGGCGCAAAATAAGAATCTGAGAAAGACTTCCGATATGCAGGCTCGGCGCCGTACAGTCGAAGCCAATATAGCCCGTGACGACCTCCTTCTTTAGCCGGGAATCAAGTGCAGCTTTATCGGTGCAGTCGTGCAGTTGACCGCGCTCAGATAGGAGCTTCAGAAAGGTGGATTGATATTCATGTGACGAAACGGGCATAGCCATATGTTACCAGGAGTCGGCTGCGAGGCTGTATCACGAATGACGGAAGCTAAGAAAGATAGGACGGTTAAAGCCATCGGGCTTATGAGCGGGACTTCATTCGATGGGGTTGATGCCGCTGTCTTGGAGACCGACGGTGAAGGGGTGGTTTTCCCAGGCCCCGCGCTTACGCACGCTTACGATTCTGAGATGCGTGAGAGGCTGCGTGCTGCGTTGCAAGAGGCGGCCGGCAAGCCATTGGGCTCAGAAATGTCTAAAAGGATGCAGGAAACTGAAATCCAGCTGACTTTGGCCCATGCGAGAGCGGTTGAGAGCCTATTGGAGGAATCGAGGCTAAAAACCGATGAAATTGCCTATATCGGCTTTCACGGACAGACCATTTTACATCGGCCCCGAGAGCACAGGACTTGGCAGCTAGGTGATGGGGCAATGCTTGCAAATATAACCGGCATACCGGTCGTGAGTGATTTTCGGTGCGCCGATATCGCAAGCGGGGGGCAGGGCGCTCCTTTCGCATCTCTCTACCATCAGGCGCTCGCAAAACATGCGGGTGCGTTGTTGCCCATGGTGGTACTCAACATTGGTGGCGTCGCTAATGTCACCTATATCGGGCCGGATGAAGAATTGCTTGCCTTTGATACCGGGCCCGGAAACGCGCCGATCGACGATTTGATGATGAAGCGATTAGGCGAACCGATGGACCGCGACGGTGTGCTTGCCGAAAAGGGGATCGTACACCAAGACGCAGTCATGCAGATGCTTTCTCACCCCTATTTTTCGCTTCCTCCTCCAAAATCGCTTGATCGCTTCGACTTCACAAACGACTTTGTTTCCGGTTTGTCGCTAGAAGACGCTGTCGCAACGCTCACTGCGTTTACTGTTCTATCAATTGTGCGTGCAACCGAGCATTTTCCCTCGCACGAGCGTGGTTGGCTGATTGCAGGTGGTGGCCGACATAATTTGTCGATGATGAAGTCGTTGCGTGGTGTTTTGCGCGCTCCGGTATTGCCGGTTGAAAAGGCAGGTTGGCGCGGCGATTTCCTTGAGGCAGAGGCTTTCGGTTATCTAGCGGTGCGTAGCGCAAGAAATTGGCCACTCAGCCTTCCATGTACAACCGGGGTGTCCAAACCAATGAGCGGTGGACACCTTTACCAGCCTGCCTAACGGCCTTCAGGATTAGCCATTCGGTGACCGGCATAGTCTTCGACAATTCCCAGCACCTCGTCCGAGTGACCATCGAAGAAATGATTTGCGCCTTCAACCTTTGTATAGCTGATCTTGATTCCCTTTTGTGCGGTTAGCTTGTCGACAAGCTTTTGCACATCGAGTTCGGGTACAACGGAATCTTTAGTTCCGTGAATGATAATCCCTGAGGTGGGGCAGGGTGCAAGAAAGGCAAAATCGTACATGTTGGGCTGGGGGGCAATCGATACGAAGCCAGTGATTTCCGGTCTGCGCATCAAAAGCTGCATTCCGATCCATGCTCCAAAAGAAACGCCAACAACCCAGCAAAAACTGGGGGTGGGGTACTGTGTCGCCATCCAATCGAGCACTGCGGCCGCGTCGGAAAGCTCTCCCGCACCATTGTCAAATGAGCCTTGGCTGCGGCCGACACCGCGAAAATTAAAACGCACGGTCGTGCAGCCAAGGTTTTTATAGAACCGATGATATAGATCATACATCAGCGGATTGTTCATGGTTCCACCGAATTGCGGGTGGGTATGAAGGATCAATGCCATCGGTGCATTTGCCGCCGGCTGCTGCATATAACGGACCTCAATGCGGCCCGCTGGGCCGGGAAGAATAATATCTGGCATTGTTTCTTTCTCTAGCTAGAAGGTCTTGTAAATGTTGGATGGTCTATCCCACCGATAAGGTAATTATAAAAAATCATTATGAATCAGTA
>Ga0315338_1001290_pt1 | contig 33276 bp, 18 predicted proteins | sample ASW8metaG_FD_204518 | JGI IMG/M metagenome (GOLD analysis project Ga0315338, IMG submission 204518) | Ammonia-oxidizing marine archaeal communities from Monterey Bay, California, United States - ASW #8 | ecosystem: Environmental > Aquatic > Marine > Coastal | place: USA: California | collected... | reverse complement strand
CGCCGTCTACCAGTTGGCCAGATGCAACGAGGCTCTCGGCGACCCTGCCTCGGCGAGTGAAAAGTATGAAGAGGTACTCTCACTCTGGGCTAATCCAGATGTCGAACTCGAGATCATTACCGACGCCCGACTTAGACTCGCACGGCTCGGCAGCTAATCTAGAACGGACTGCGCTGGACCGAACTAGGCTACGAGCCCGGTCAGGACGTCCGCAATGCGGGCACGATCTTCGTCCGTCATGTTGCTGCCGGAAGGCAGACAGAGCCCTCGAGCAAACAGGTCGTTCGCCACAGAGCCTCCGTACATCGGACACTCCTCGTAGAGCGGCTGAAGATGCATCGGCTTCCAGAGCGGACGTGCTTCGATATTCTCTTTTTCCATCGCGACACGCACATCTTCCGGACTGATCCCGAACTTCGCTTCGTCGATCAGAGTACAGATCAGCCAACGGGTATGGGTACCCCAGGCTGCTTCGGGCTGGAAGGTCCAACCAGGAAAGTCCTTGCAGAGCTCGTTGTAGAAATCGAAATTAGCGCGACGCGCTTCGACTCGTGAATCGAGGACCGCGAGTTGCCCTCTTCCAATTCCCGCACAGATGTTGCTGAGCCGGTAGTTGAAGCCGACCTCGGTGTGTTGGTAGTGCGGCGCCGCGTCCCGGGCCTGCGTGGCCAACTTGCGAGCATGTTCGACCAGGCCGGCATCTTCGGAAACAAGCATTCCGCCACCCGATGTGGTGATGATCTTGTTCCCGTTGAAGGAGAAGATTCCCATACGCCCAAAAGTACCGGGGCTCTTTCCCTTGTAGTTGGACCCGAGGGCTTCGGCTGCGTCTTCGATCACCACGATGTCGTACTCGCGACAAATCTCGAGCAGCGGGTCCATGTCCGCTGCCTGACCGTAGAGATGGACGGCGACAAATGCTTTCGGGGCGCGTCCGGTCTTGGCAATGCGATCTTTGATTGCCTCGCGCAGCACCTCGGGATCGACGTTCCATGACGTCCGCTCCGAATCGAGCAGAATTGCTTTGGCTCCGACGTAACGAATCGGATTCACGCTCGCGACGAAGGTCAGGGAAGAGACCAGAACTTCGTCATCAGCACCGACGCCGGCCAGGATGAAAGCCAGATGGAGGGCGGCAGTTCCAGAGCTGAGAGCGGCCGCATGGCCCACTCCGACGCGAGCGCAGAACTCTTCCTCGAAACCGTCGACATTGGGGCCAAGGGGCGCGACCCAATTGGTGGCAAACGCTTCATCGACATAGGTCTTTTCGAGATCTCCCAAGTGTGGTGACGAGAGGTAGATCCGATTCTTCTGCACAAAGGCCCCTTTCCACCCGCCCAGCGGGCGGCGGTTGTTGTAGTCTATCCGGCTCCGAACGCGTCGGCGGAAGCTTCTGATAATAGAACGGCCGGCTACGTAGGAGCCATGATTCAAAAATCTTGGGTCTTGGCGTATTCTGGCCCCATCGAAGGTAGAGGGATCGACAGGCCCACACTCGACAGCCGCTGTGATGAGATCCATCGCGGCAGGGCAGTCGCCGCATCGTTCCCACGGAGAAAGTAAATCCTCATGAGTCAGCCCAAAGTCGTGCTCGCCTATTCCGGCGGATTGGACACCAGTTGCATCCTCAAGTGGTTGCAGCTCAAGGGATATCAAGTGATCGCCTATGTCGCGGACGTCGGTCAGGACGACGACTTCGAGGAGGTACGCCGCCGAGCCCTGGAAATTGGAGCGGTCAAGGTAGAGGTCTCCGACCTGAAGCGGGAGTTTGTCACCGACTACATCATTCCCGCCGTGCGGGGGCGCGCCCTCTATGAGAACCGCTACCTCCTCGGGACCGCGCTGGCTCGACCGGTCATCGCGAAGCGGCATGTCGAGGTCGCTCGGGCCGAAGGAGCCACCGCCGTCTCCCACGGAGCAACCGGAAAGGGCAACGACCAGGTCCGGTTCGAGCTCGCTTTCGCGGCGCTCGCTCCCCGTCTGGAAATCATCGCCCCGTGGAAGGACCCCGAGTTCCTCGAGCAATTCCAGGGACGGACCGATCTGATCCGCTTCGCAGAGGAGCAGGGTATCGACATTCCGGTCACCTTGGAGAAGCCGTTCAGTACGGACGAGAATCTCATGCACAAGAGTTACGAATCCGGCATGCTCGAGGACCCCTTCCATTGTCCGGAATCTGACATCTTTACGGTCTGTCGCGAGCCGAAGGACGCCCCGGACCGCGAGACTCGCATCGAAATCGATTTCCAGGACGGTCGACCGACGACACTCCGCAATCTTACCGACTCCGCCGAGTTCACCGACCCACTCGATCTCTTCGTCGAACTGAATCGCCTCGGTCGTGAAAACGGAATCGGGCGCGTCGACCTGGTCGAGAACCGGTTCGTCGGAATCAAGTCGCGCGGAATCTACGAGACACCGGGCGGAACGATTCTCTACGAGGCCCTCCGCGACCTCGAAGGAATCGCGATGGATAAAGAAGTTCTGCGACTCCGCGACATGTTGGCTCCGGAATTCGCGGCGGTCATCTACAACGGATTCTGGTTCAGCCCGGAGATGGACTTCCTGATGGCTGCAATCGAAAAGAGTCAGGAGTTGATCGACGGTACGGTTCGGCTCTCGTTGTACAAAGGTAACGCCCGGCCCATCGGTCGCTCGTCCTCGAGCTCGCTTTACAATCCGGAACTCTCGAGTATGGACATCGCCGGAGGCTTCGATCAGGCCGACTCCGCTGGCTTCATTCGCGTCAACGCACTTCGGCTCAAGGCCCATCGCGTTATCGTCCGCCAGGCTTCTGAAGAGGGGCGCAAATCGTGAGGCTTTGGGATTCGCAATCAACCTCCCTCGACGAGGCGGTCCTCGCCTTCACGGTAGGGGACGATCCGATCCTCGATCGCGAGCTTCTCCCCTACGATTGCCTCGCGTCGGCGGCTCATGCGGAAATGTTGGCCCACATCGGGATCTTGAGTGCGGATGAGTTTGCCTCGCTCGAGAAGGCTCTTGGTGCAGCGTTCCGTCTTGCCACAACGGGTCAGTTCGAGATCTTCCCGGAGCAGGAGGACGGACACACCGCGCTCGAAGCGTTTCTGACCCGGGAAACGGGCGAGGCCGGCGAGAAGATTCATACGGGACGATCGCGGAACGATCAGGTCATCGCCGCACTCCGTCTGCTCGTTCGCGACCGACTCCTCAGGTTGCTCGACGCGGCGGAACCGCTCTTTCGAACGTTGGTCCGGCGACAGAGCGAGCATTGCCAGACTCTTATGCCTGGGTACACCCACACTCGCCAAGCGATGCCGTCGACGGCTGGGCAGCTTTTTGGGTCTCTGGCCGAGGGAATGGTCGCGGATCTCGAACAATGGCTCGGCCCATTGGCCATCGCAAATCGGAGTGCCCTCGGGTCGGCATCCGGTTATGGTGTGCCGCTTCCCCTCGATCGCCTTCGAGTGGCCGCGTCTCTGGGGCTCGACGGCGTCGAAGTGAACACGATTCAGGTCCAGAACAGTCGCGGCAAGTTGGAGGCGACCGTGCTTTTCGGTCTTCATCAGTTCACGATCAGCTGCGCTCGCTTCGCCACCGACGTGATCACGCTGTCTGCCGAAGCGGGTCTGTTTTCGCTTCCGCTCGAGTTGACGACCGGCTCGAGCATCATGCCGCAAAAGCGAAATCCCGATCTTTTGGAACTCGTGCGTGCGGTCCCGGCTGCCATGCTCGGTCGTTATGTTCAGGCGAGTACGACGCTGGGCGGTCTCACCTCGGGATATCATCGCGATCTTCAGCGGACGAAGTCCCCACTCCTGGCCGGCCTCGCGGAAGCTGGTCACGTCATTACGATCATGGAACGTGCTGCCGACGGAGTAGACGTGGACGCGGAAGCGTGTCTTCGGGCGCTCGAGACGAGCATTTTCGCGACCGATCAGACCTACAAGAAAGTTCGGGACGGAGACTCGTTCCGGTCAGCCTACCGAGCTGTCAAGGAAACCGGTTCCGCACCGATGGATACGGACGAAGTTCTTGGGTCCCGGACGCACTTGGGCGCACCGGGCACGGATCAGTCCGAACACTTGAGCCAACTGTGGGATGGTCTGCAGTCTCGCTTCCAGACATTCAGGGATGGCAACGACACCGCGAAAGGTCTGCTCAGCGAGGAGGCGTAGTCCTCGACGAACTCGCTTCGTTACCTCGTCATTCCGCCGTGAGATCGAGCACCTTCATGACCGCGTCGACGACGTCACGGTGAGTCTTGCCTTCCGAATCGAGAAAAACCTCGTGCACTCTGATCGCCAGCACCGCGAGCTGAGTCGCATTGGAGGGGACGGTACCTTCTGGAAACAACTCTGCCCGCTCACCCAGGAACGCCGCGGCTGATTGCACGGCCTCGTGCTGCTCGCGATCGAGCGGAGCCGGGAAACTGAACTTCCAGCGTCGGGCCTGTTCATCGATCCGAACCTTGCCCTCTTTTCCAACGGACAATCCGGCCGCGGGAAAAACTCGGCAATCGTAGTTGCGGCAGGTCTGGGGGCGATGCTCGTAGATCGAACACTGATTTTCGGTCAGCATGGGGCAGTGCCCCTTCTCGTCATAGCCCATCAGGACATGACCGTCCGGAAGTCCCGGCGCGGGAAACAGGAGTGCCTTCGGAATCATGGCGAGAGTTTCGGTCTCTTCTGGGGTGATGTGGATGAAGTAGGACGACGTGCAGCAGGCGGTACAGTCACCGCAGGGGACGTCTGTTCCGTTTCTTGTTCCTTGGGCGGCTTGCGTGCGAAGAAGCCAGGAAGAGAAAGTTCCGACTGGGAGATTGTCTCGTTCGCTCATGACTAATGCTCCAGGTCCGGAGAAATGGCAGGGTCATGGGTGCCAGCGCGGCCAACCGTTCTGACAGGGGCGGCGGTGTGGGAAGCACCGACGACGCCTATGCCGGGCATGGTCAATCGTCTTTGTATTCGTCAGGAAACGCCAGGCGCAACCCCACTTCGGTAAGATCGACGAGAGGCAGGTCCTTGGCCTTCTCGAAAGTCCACCACTCGGTACGGTCGGTCGACCCATCGAGTTCGTGAATGAGATCGCCGCCCATCATCTCCGTCTGGTAGATGATTCGAATACCGTGGAAGAAGCGGAGCGGACGTTCCACATGAATCGAATCGATTCCAGCCAGGCCCTTCGGACGCACGTCGTAGCCGGTCTCCTCCCGAACCTCCCGAACCATGGCCGCGACCGGGTCTTCGCCAAACTTTAAGCCCCCTCCGGGCAGAGTCCAGAGTCCCGCGATTTCGGGAAGTTGTTCCGAGATCCGACAGAGCAGAATGGATGGCCCGTCCACGACGAGTCCGTAAGCGGAGACCCGGGTGATTTTTGGTTTCTCGTCGTTCATTCCACCGTCGCAATCGTCTCGACGCGCCCATCGGCAATTCGCCGAACCCTCGGCCCCCAGGACCGTTCTCCGGAGTGCGCCGTCTCCAACACGTAGATCGCCTCGCCCTGCAAGGCCACTCCGACCGGCGTCCATGGCCCGGGAGCATGATAGGCGTCCGTTAGTTTACGCTTGCGATGCCGTAAGAGACGTCGGTTTCCATGATAAGCGATGTAGAGATCACCCTCGTCGGAAACCGTGATTCCGTACGTGCGATTCCAATCACCTCTCTCCGTACCGCGGAACGCGGGATCGTCGGGCACCTTCTCGGTGATCCCACGACCAAAGGTATCAACCGAGCGTTCTTCCAGGTTGATATGGCGCAGGCGCTGACCATCGACGACGACGATCTCCCCTTCTGGCGTCCAGGCCATCCCGCGCACGGAATTGAAACGCACGCCCTCACCATTGGTCCCATCCCGGAGCCCCTGCCTCCACTCGCCGAGGAATGTCTCGGTCGTGCCGTCAGGATTGCGTCGCTGCATTCGACCGCGATGAAAGAAGTAGAGGGTCTCGTCCTCGGCCAACAGAAAGTCGAGTCCGGAAAAGACGAGCGGATCCGAGGTCGTGTCGACGACGGTCTCCTCGACGAGATCCGCATTGAGGCGGTACAACGCCGAACGGGTGTGATCGGGACCCGCCCCAAATCCCTCCGCAGCACTGACCATCTCCGTGTTCGAGTAGTAGAGCAGTCCCTCGTGCAGAACGAGGGTCGAAGAGTTCCGACCTTCCACGGCTTTCGCGAGTCCACTCGCTTCGCTCCACTTCCAGATACATCCGCCTTCACAGTATCGATCCGTGAAGTAGACCTCATGATCGGGAGTGACGACGATTCCCCAGGAAGGGACGCGGCTCTCGACCGCGCTGGCCGTGGTCGGCGCGGACGCGTTGAGAACGAATGTGACGATCGAGACGAGCCCTACAAGAAAGAACGTACGGACGCAGCACGAAAAGGACGGGCGGTCACCACTTCGGGTGAGGCCGGCCTCACTCAAACTTCGATGTGGCACGCGTAGCTGTGTCCACTCCCCACGTCTCGGACCGGGGGGACCTGCGAGCGACAGATTTCCATCACCTGAGGGCATCGGGTATGGAACGGACAACCGGGAGGCGGGTTCATCGGCGAAGGAACATCTCCCTCCAGGACGATGCGGTCGACCTTCTTCGTCGGGTCCGCTACGGGCGCCGCCGAGAGAAGTGCCTGAGTGTAGGGATGACGCGGCGTCGAGAAGAGCGCCTTCGTGTCTGCGATCTCCACGATCTTCCCCAGATACATTACTGCGATCCGATGACTGATGTGCCGAACCACGGAAAGATCGTGGGCAACAAAAAGGTACGACAGGCCGAACTCGTCGCGAAGATCCATCAGCAGATTGATCACCTGGGCCTGGATCGAAACATCGAGAGCTGAGACCGCCTCGTCGCAAACGATGAACTTGGGCGAAAGGCTGAGGGCACGGGCAATCCCGATGCGCTGGCGTTGCCCGCCGCTGAACTCATGTGGGTATCGATTCACATAGACCGGATCGAGACCCACGCGTTCGAGCAGATCCTTCACCTTGCTCTCGAGCTCGGTGCGATTCTTGGCCAGACCATGGACGCGGATACCTTCTCCGACGATGTCGGCCACGGACATCCGTGGGTTGAGGGACGCATAGGGATCCTGAAAGATGATCTGCATGTCGCGCCGAAGATTGCGGAGTTCGTCCCCACTCGCCGCCATCACGTCTGTACCGTTGAACTCGATGTACCCGGCCGTCGGCTGAATCAGACGCAAGAGAGAGCGACCCGCGGTGGTCTTGCCACAACCTGACTCGCCGACCAACCCGAGAGTCTCTCCGGGTTCGATCGTGAAGCTGACGTCGTCGACCGCCTTGACCGTGGCCACGACCCTGCGCATGACGCCTTTACGAACGGGAAAGAACTTCTTCAGGTTCTCGACTTTGAGGAGAGGAGTATTCGACACTAGTCTGTCCCCCCCAGTACTTTGGCGGCTTCCCGCGCGTCTCTTCCCAAGAGCCTCAGTTCCTCATCTGTAATCGGAAAGTGGCAGGCCATCGTGTGGCCAGGAGTAACTTCCTGGAGAACGGGCTCAACTTCCCGACACTTCGCTTGCGCTTTGAAACACCGATCGCGGAATTTGCACCCAGAAGGAAAGTTCAACGGGTTGGGCACGACGCCGGGAATTTCCTGAAGACGTTCGTGTCCCTCGACGTGCATCTCGGGCAATGACTGAAAGAGCCCGTAGGTGTACGGATGACGGGGTCGCTTGAAGAGCGTGACCGTATCGGAATACTCCACGATCCGACTCGCGTACATCACGGCAACATGGTCACTCATCTCCGCGACCACGCCGAGGTCATGAGTAATGAGGAGGATCGACATGCCGAGTTCCTTCTGCATTCCCCGGAGCAGATCGAGGATCTGAGCCTGAATCGTCACGTCAAGAGCGGTCGTCGGCTCGTCTGCGATCAACAGCTGGGGATCGCAGGCCAGAGCGATCGCGATCATGACCCGCTGCTTCATACCACCGGAAAGCTGGTGCGGGTATTCGTTGACTCGCCGTTCCGGAGATGGAATCCCCACTTTGCGGAACATCTCGACAGCGTACTCGCGGGCTTCTTTTCGGGACATGTTCCGATGCCGCATGACCACTTCTTCGACCTGATCACCGGCGGTGTAAACAGGATTAAGCGAGGTCATTGGCTCCTGGAAGATCATCGCGATATCGTTTCCCCGAATCTCGCGAATCTCCTCCATCGAAACATCGAGTAGGTTCTTTCCGTGAAAGCGAATCTCTCCGCCGGCATAGAAGGCTGGAGGTTCTGGATTGAGGCGGAGGATGCTCATCGCCGTGACACTTTTTCCGCAACCGGATTCACCGACGACTCCGAGAGTTTCGCCTCGTTCGATGCGGTAGCTCACGCCGTTGACGGCTTTGACCGTCCCTTCCTCGGTGTCGAAGAACGTTTGTAGATCAGATATCTCCAGGATGGGATCGGTGGCTCCTGGTTGGGTCTTGTTTTCGTCTGTCATAGCGATCACCGATTCACTTTCAGGCGTGGATCGAGTGCGTCGCGCACTCCTTCACCAAAGAGGTTGTACAACAGAACGGTCAGGAAAATGAGAAGCCCGGGGAAGATCTGAATCCACCAATGCTCCGCTGACCGACTCTCGATGAGCAATGCGCCCCAGGAAGGTAGCGGAAGCTGGATCCCCACTCCGAGGAACGAAAGTGCCGACTCGGTCAGGATTCCGGAGGCGACACCGAAAGTCGCCGCCACCATGACAGGGCCAAGCGCGTTAGGGAGCACGTGACGGAAGATCGTTCGAGAGTTGGGCACACCGAGGGCCTCGCTTGCCACGACAAAATCTTCCCCGCGAAGCCGGATGAACTCGCCTCGAACGAGCCGGGCGATCCCGGTCCATGAGACCAGCCCGATAATGACCATGATGTTGAGAATGCTCGGGCCGACAAACGCCACCATGATAAGGATGAGAAAGAAAACGGGAAAGGTCTGCACGATCTCGATAAAGCGGCTGATGATCAGGTCGACCCAACCCCCGTAGTACCCGGCGAGTGCGCCCATGATGATCCCGATCGCAACCTGAATGACTGTCGCGACGAGCCCCACGGCCAGGCTGACCCGCGCACCCCAGATCAGGCGCGAGAGAAGATCGCGACCGAGGCTGTCCGCGCCGAGCAAATGACGCAGAGTGTTGTTGCTGGCCGGCTCCCCGAACTCGACGGTCACAGGTTGGGAAACGAGCGGAGTTCCGGTATCGGGATCGAAGCGCCCCTCTCGACCGCCACGAACGTAGTATCCCTCTTCGGTGATCTCTGACGTGTTGTGCCAGCTCGGCGGCCGAAAGTCCTCACCCGGGTTACTCTCGGCAATTCCGTAAGGAATTACGGGAAAGGTAACCAGCTCCGCGACGACATCCCCGTTCGTCAGTCCTGATTTGTACGTGCTGACAAAGAACTCCCCTGGCTTTCCCTGCCAGAGGATTCCGGCGATGAGTGGGAGGAGGACAAAGGCGATCGCCTTCTGCTTACGAGCGCGACGCATCCGGAATCGATCATCACCCAGGAACGCCCTGTTCACGACTCGATTCCAGATCGGAAAGAGCAGAATCAGGGCGAACAGGACCATAAAGAAGACTTCGTAACGGGAGAGATTCGCGATGACCGGAAAGCTCGTCGAGGTCTGGAGCTGAACCGTTCGACCGGGCACGACTTCCGACGCTTTCGAAACCGGTTTCATCGTCGCGAGAACCTGCGCAGCCGAGTCGACCAGTTCGTTGGCCTCGCTTGGTGCGGCTGCCGCTCCGCCGCGGGCACCAGCCGCGAGATCGTCGAGCTGCTCTAGAAGCCGATCCAGGGGAACACGATCATCGTCGGTGAGCTGCCTCGTCATTCGATCGACCCGCGTGGTAATCGCCGCAACGTTCGCATCGATCGCATCTTCCCAGCTCTGTCGAGCCGCCGCCCCTGTCGTCGACGCTTCGTAGCCGGACTTACCGCTCTGGAAGAGATCGGAAGCGGATCGAGATACGATGTTCAGCTCCCGAAGGGAGCTTCGATACGTGACCAGGTCCACTCCCTTGAACATGATCGGACGATCATTGGCCAGGAAGGGGGCGAACACGGCAATCGAATAAAAAGCGACGAGGATGTAGAGCGCCCATACCGACATTTTTCGGCGGCGAATTTGCGACAGAACGACGTCCCAATAGTCCTGACTGTAGGACACCTTCCGAGGTGGATCTGGAGCCATGGCCTCTGCGGCAGACGGCGTGTTTGACTCAGTCATATGCGATCCTCGGGTCGACGAAGACGTAGGTGATGTCAGAGATCAGAAATCCGACCAGGGTGAGGAGGGCGGAAAAGGTAACCGTCGCCATCACGACATTGTAGTCCCGCTGAACGATTCCCTCGAATGCGTAGAGTCCCATTCCCGGGATGGAGAAGACCGATTCTACGATGACCGATCCTCCAATCAGGATCGGGAGAACGCTGGCAAAGAGCGTCACGACCGGAATCAGACTGTTACGGAGGGCGTGCTTCATGACGACAGTCCGCTCCGATAGTCCTTTTGCCCGCGCCGTGCGAATGTAGTCCTGCCGGATCACGTCGAGCATCCCGACCCGCATCTGGCGGGAGAGATAGGCAAAACTGCCGTAGGTCAGGCAAACGACCGGGAGTACACAGTGGCGCACGACATCCCAGATGTACTGGCCACGAGTAAACGTGTCGGCGTCCTTGTCATGCAGTCCCAGGACTGGCAGCCAATCTAGCCCCGTTGCGCCGAAGATGAGGATGAGCATGAGGCCAGCCCAAAAGGTCGGCACCGCATAGAGAAGAAACACGATGAACGAGGATCCACGATCGATCAGCGTCCCCGATTTGACCGCCGAGAAGATTCCAAGGGGAAGGGCGATCAGGTAGGAGAGGACGACCGAAACGATGGCGAGAGGCACAGTCACTTTGAGTCGCTTGAAGATCTCATCGCGCACCTTGACGTTGGGCCGAAAGAACTCGTTTCCAAAGTCCAGTTTTGCGACCGAAGCGATCCAGAATCCATATTGGTTGAGAATCGGTTGATCGAGTCGATAACGCGCGCGAAACTTGGCCGCCGCATCTTCGACGTTCGAGTCCGTAGCAACCTGACCTTCACCGGCCGCCCCCATCGCTCCGGAGGCGATCGCTGCTGGATCACCCGGCGCCAAACGCATGATGCAGAACAGCAGGATAGTGATCCCGATCATCGTCGGGATCATCAGCAGGAATCGGCGTATGATGTAGGAACCCAAATTTTCCTCCCCATCTCGGTCTTTCGACCGCCCACCCGAACGGGAGCCGGACCCCGAAGGGTCGACTCCCGATCAATAACTAGAACAAGCGAGGGTTCTGTTCTTATGCTCCAGGAACAGGCCGGGTTCCCGGCGTACCTTCTTCGTAATACATGTCACGGAGACGGTAACCAGGCGAGAACTTGTAGAGCTTGACGCCCCGCAGTTTCTTGTTGAAGGCGATCTTGCGAGGAACGTTCGCGCTGAAGAGGAAAGGTTGCAACTCGTTGATCCGCGAATGCAATTGGTGCCAGATCGCCATGCGCTTGTCGGTGTCGAGCTCGATCCGACCGCGATTGATCAGGTCGTCGACGATGTCGTCCTTGAGGCCGGACATGTTGCTCGTCCGGCGATCAAACGTCGACTCGGTGCTGTGCCAGGACCCGAACGGATCGCTCTCGATATCTCCGAGAGTCCAGGCCAGGTTGGCCGCGTCGAAGTCCCGGTCGAGAATCTTCTCGAGGAACGTGGCCCACTCATAGCTGCGGATGTCTACCTTGATCCCGACCTTTTCGTAGGATTCCTGAAGCTTCTGGAGGAACTTCTCCGAGGCCTTGTTCCCCGAAGGCATCAACGCTTCGATGACGAGTTCCTGACCATCTTTGTCGACGATTCCGTTGCCGTCGTGATCGTACCAACCGGCGTCGGTAAGAAGATTCTGAGCCTTTTCGATGCTGTAATCCGGATTGAGCTCGTCGCGGTTGTAGGCCGGGCCGAAACGGAACTGCGAGAAACTGGCCGGCAGGGCGAGGCCCTTGTAGTTTGTCCGAATCCAGTCTCTTGTGTCGAAAGCGTGGCCAAGCGCGAGACGGACGCGTGGATCAGAGAGCTGAGGCTGATAGACATTCCAGACCGTAAACCCGACGCTTCCCACGTAGGTGAACGCCTTGTAGAAGTCATCCGTGAAGTTTGGATCCCGGGTAGCCGCTCCGAAGTAGTCCTCGGACTTCACGCGATCGAAGATGTCGGTTTCTCCGTTGAGCAGCGCTTGAAAGGCGAGATTGTCGTCGTCGATGTGACGCCACCGGAAAACGTCGGCATAGCCCGCAAACTCCGGAGCCGGGTTCCAGAACTTGTCGAACTTCTTCGCCTCGAGGTATTGGCCCCGCTCCCACTTCGTCAATTGATAGGGCCCGAGGCCGACGAAGTCGATGTTGGCAGGGTTCTCGTTGATATACGTACCCTGCTCGTCGACGGTCGCATTCGGATTGAAGTCCTTGTTCGTCGAGTCGCTCAAATTATAGAGATGGCTCGGCAAGAGGCAGAAATCGAGGCTGAAGACCTTGATCGCCTGGAAGTACTGCTTACCGTAGAAGTAGCGAATCTGGTGGGGATCGACGACTTCCGCCGCAACGATTTCCACGAAGGTGGAACGCTTCTCATCACAATCGACGGCCGGGTTATTGAACAGATCCCAGGAGAAGTAGGCATCATCGGCGTCGAACTTCTCTCCGTCATGCCAGTAGACATCGTCCCGGAGCTGGAAGGTAAAGACGGTGCCGTACTGGACAGACTCGACGTCACCCTTCGCAATCCGACGTTCCGACATCTCGTTCGCGGCGCTGCCCGAGGTGACGACATATTCATCGCCGACCTCGGTTACCTTACCGTAGACGATGTTCTCATTGTCGTCGCCGCGGCCACCACTGAGGATGACCGTGTCTTCGATATCGTAGCTCCGAGCGACGGCCGTCTCGTACTCCCAGGTAGCCACGTTAAACTCGAGGAGTCCGGCGTGGATCGCGTCGTGGATCCAACGAATAACTGCCGAATTCTCGATCGCAAAGTTCAGGTTGGGGGGTTCGCTGGCGATGTGCTGGATGATTCGTCCACCAAGGGCTGGGCGGACGGCAGTCTCGGCATCCGTATTGAAACGATCCAGTTCTGGTTCACCGGGTCCGGCCAAATCAAGTGCGGTAACTCCCGCTTGCGCCATGTCCGGCGGAACTCCGGTCACGTCGACCTGGCTCTTTACCGGGGTCTTCGCTTCTGTCGACGCTTCATCGTCGCTTGTGCTGCTGCTCGACGTGCAACCAACGGCAGCAATCATGAGCGTGAGTGTCATGGCGCCGCAAGAGAGCCGTTTCAAATTCATAGCCATACTTTTATACATGAGTTCCTCAACTGGCAGGGAGAGTCGAGCTCGCTCCGAGACACGGGCGCCACTCGGCTAATTCGGGACTTGCCTTCGATTTCGCTTCCAACCCGGCATCGCGGAGCGTACCCCATTTCCGCCCGGCGAACCATCGTCCGTCGTGAACCCGAACCTAACCCGGGACCAAACGATTGTATGGCGCAGAAAGGGTTCGCCTGGGTTCGCAGCGCGAGGCAACAATGCGATACTCGCACCAAAGGGATCGACGGCTTGTCTGCCCAGCGCGTTCACGACCCATCAAGAATACTCAGAGGATGCCTTGCACCACTTTCTTCCCCGCGGAGCCAACTGGCTCGCCCATATCTCGCAGTTCGAGCTCCTCCCCGGTTACGAGGAGGAAACATTCGATCAGCTCGCTCGTGAACTCGATCGGGCCCAGTCACTCGGAGAGCTCGATCGCCGGGTCCCACTTATGGAAATCCTCAGGATCCTGGCCGGCTGGGCCGGACGGTGGGAGCAGGCCGGTACGCCCCTCTTTCCCAAACTCGTCGAACTCTGGAATCCCGTTCAGGTATCCCTGCAGGATCTTGTCTTCGATCTCTTTCCCGGGGAATACACCGTGATCAGCTCCCTGCCGGGGCCTCGATTCCTCACTCTTCAGGAGATTTGGGGTGAAGCTGCCGTCATTCTCTTCCACCGGACATCAACGTTCGTGGCGGCTGCGTTCTTGCCCACTCCGGCGGAAATCGACGTCGAATCGGCAAACGTGAACTTACGAAGTAGCGGGCCCGAGTCAGACGGGGACTCTTCGCGCGTGGCCTCCCGTGGCGTACGATCCGGCGTCGAACAAAACGAAACGGGCCCCCTCACGCAGATCATTCGAGGACTGACCGCGGTCGTTCCGCAGGATTGGGAACCGATCCACATCCGAGCCTTTCTCGTCGGAGGGCGAGTGGCTCGGTCGCAGGAACTCCACGCCAGCTTTACGACTGCACTTCGGGAGCGGGGAATCGCGAACGAACACATCTCGAACGAATTCGCCAACCGGCGGACCGAATCCGGCGGAGCCGTCAACTTAGGGCTCGATCGAAACACGGGTCGACTCGCGCCGTTTCATCCTGGATTCTCCTCCGTCGACATGAACCTTCGAACTCGAGCCGCCCGCAACCGCAGTCTGGCCGAGACATCCCGAAGCGAAGTCGAACAGAGTCACCTACCGTTGCGCCGAGCGGAGTAACCGATGCCCATTGCCGAGATCCTCACGATCGGAGACGAGCTTCTCTCTGGAGACGTCGTTGACACCAATTCGAACTACCTGGACCCGATCCTTGCCGATCTCGGCTGGGAAGTGACCCGGCACACAACAGTGGCCGATGAACTGCTCGTTATCGCCGACGCGATGCGAGAGGCGGCAGCCCGGGCCGAGTTCGTCGTAACCTCAGGTGGACTCGGCCCCACCGAAGACGACCTCACTCTCGAGGCCCTCGCCATCGCTCTGGGCTGTGAGCTCCGACTCGATCAACCCACGATGGACGGGATCGAAGCGCGCTTCCGATCGTTCGGTCGAAAGATGACCCCAAACAACGCCCGACAGGCGATGGTCCCGGAGATCGGCGAGATCATCGAAAATGGCGCCGGCACCGCACCGGGCTTTCTGGCACCACTCGGTAACTGTCAGATCCTCCTCCTTCCGGGCGTGCCTCGCGAAGTGCGATGGATTGCGGAACACACGATCCGAACCCGATTCCAGCTCCCCGAGCCATTTGTCGCTCGACGTTCCTTCAAGCTCATCGGCTACGGGGAGAGTCGATTGGCCACGGATGTCGACGAGATCGTCAAAAAGCACAGTCCTCTCGTCCGGTTCGGATATCGCGCGATCGGAACGGAAGTGCACCTCAAACTTGCGGCCTTCGTCGGCGACTTCACCGACGGCCCCGATTCGGCGGAGCAGGCCGTCCATGCATGCGAGAGAGATCTCGACTCACTTCTCGGGGATCGGGTCTTCGGTAAGGACGACACCACGCTCGTGGGTGCCCTGGCGGACAGACTAAATGCCCAATCCGCCACCGTTGCGGTCGCCGAAAGCTGCACGGGAGGCCTGATCGGAAAGCTGCTGACCGATCGTCCGGGATCTTCGAGCTATTTCTATGGAGGTTGCGACACCTACTCGAACGAATCGAAGACCCAACTCCTCGGCGTAGACCCAGCCATCATCGTCGAACACGGCGCGGTCAGTGAAGACGTGGCCGGGCTGATGGCAATCGGTGTCCAAAAAACTCTCGGGACGACCTGGGGACTCTCCGCCACCGGAATCGCCGGACCCGACGGAGGGAGCGAACACAATCCCGTCGGCACGGTCTACGTCGGGCTCGCCGGTCCGGAAGGTTTGGAGGTAAAACGACTCCGAATGTTCGGCGACCGCGAGATGATTCGGTCGAACACGGCGTTGACGCTTCTCGATTTGCTGAGACAGCGGCTCGGCGCCTCGACGGTCTAATTTCAAGGATATCTCCAAGCGCTGGAGCGAATTACCCAAAAAAAGACATTTTTCCGTAATTCTGTCTATTTCTGGGACAACACTCGCGAACGTACCCCGCCAGAGCCCCTCTCCTTGACGGTGTTCCCTCAAAATCGGAGGCAAACACCCAACAGAATCTCAGGAAACACCGAAAATCCTCCGAAACATTCGGAGATCGGCTGCTCCTCACAACAAACCTATTTGGCAGGGACTTCGATGGATATCGCGACAATTATTGGAATCATCGGAGCGTTCGCTCTCATCGTCGTTTCGATCGTGATGGGTAGCCCAATCACCGCGTTCATCGACGTACCCAGTATCGTCGTCGTTCTCGGCGGCACGATCATGGTCACCTTGGTCATGCAGAGGCTCAAGGTGGTGCTCGGCGCATTCAAGGTCGCGATGAATGCCTTCACCGACAAGGGAACCTCTCCGAAGGACCTCATCACGCAGATCGTCGACTTTGCGTTCAAGGCAAAGAAGGGCGGAATCCTCGTTCTGGAGAACGAAGAGATCAGCGATACGTTCTTGAACCGGGGTGTTCTGATGGCCGTCGACGGCATCGACGTCGAAGAGATTCGCGCGTCATTGCAGACCGACCTCGAAGGCGTCGTCCGTCGACACAAGGTCGGACAAAAGGTTTTCAAATTCATGGGCGCAACTGCTCCGGCTATGGGGATGATCGGAACCTTGATCGGTCTCGTCCAGATGCTCCGGAGCCTCGACGATCCCGACGCGATTGGCCCGGCTATGGCCATCGCCCTTCTCACCACATTTTACGGCGCGATCATTGCGTTCGTTATCTGCAACCCGATCGCGGAGAAGCTGAGTGATCGGACCGCCAACGAGAAGTTGGCCATGGAAATAGTTATTGCTGGCGTCGAAGGCATCGCGAAGGGCGTCCAGCCCCGCGTTCTGCAAAACAAACTTTCGTCGTACCTCGCTCCGAACGAGCGACCCAAGGATGACGAAGAAGGAGAAGCGGCAGAAGCAGCATGAGTGACGAACCGGAAGAAGAAGAGGAAGGCGCCCCGGCCTGGATGGCCACGTTTGCGGACCTTGCCACTCTTCTCCTTACATTCTTTGTTCTTCTCTTTACCTTCGCTGAGATGGATGCGAAGAAGTTCGCCCTGGCCATGGGTTCGGTTCAGAGTGCTTTGGGGAATACACCCTCCTCGGAAGGGATTCTCGAATCCCACACCAGTCCCATAGAGTCAATAGAAAGCCTCAAAGAGCCAAAGACCGAAGAAGAAAAGGCCCAACTCGAAGCAGCTCTCGAACATATCCAGAAGGAGCAGCGCAAAGAAGAAGTTGGAGGCCAGGTCGCCGACATCATCGATGAAGTCGTCGAGCAGCTCGAGCTCGAGGATGACATCGAGGTCGAGACGTCGTCACGCGGCGTCGTCGTACAGGTGAAAGACCAACTCTTCTTCAGCGCGGGTGGGGCCACCATGCAGATGAAAGCCAACCCCGTGCTCGATCTGATTGCCGATCTCGTGGAGAGTTTCCCCGGTGGAATGGCCATCGAAGGTCACACCGACAACGTGCCCGTTCGAGGTGGTCGTTACGCGTCGAACTGGGAACTCTCGACCGCTCGGGCTTACGCGACCCTGGAGTACTTGAAAGAGAACAAGGGCATCGACCCGGGCAAACTTCAGATCACGGGTTACGCGGACACTCGACCTATCGCGTCAAACGACACTCCTGAAGGCCGTTCGAAGAACCGTCGTGTCGAGTTCGTCTTCATCCTCGAAGACGACAACGCAGCCAAGCCACAATAGACCGACGCGCTATTCGTCAAGTGCCGCCAGGATGGCTTTGGCCGCAGCCTGGCGGGTGCCTTCCTGGCCAGAGATCTCCGTCAACAAGGTCCGCGCGCCCGCCTCGTTTTTGGTGAGAAGGAGCGCGTTGGCCAGCTGCCAATTCGCTTCCGCGAACTGTTCGGGAGTATCCGCAAGCTTCGAAGCCACTTCCAAAGTGAGAACAGCCTCATCGGTTTCGCCCTGGAGGAGCTGACACGAGCCCTGCAGTAATGCGGCTTCGACATGACTCGAGTCGACCTCACGGGCCAACGCGAAGGCGACTTCTGCCGCTTCGTAGTTCCCCGCGACGTATGACTCCAGTCCTCGTGACAAACGTTCCCCAAAACTCCCCGCTTCAGGCACGGAACGCGGGACGGTTATGGCAATCGGTGCGATTTGGGCAAGCGGGGCGGTGTCGTTTGCGCCAGGTAAGATCATGAACAGGAGAAGGACTGCGCCTGCACCGCTCCCCACCCAAATGAGACCCTTGGGGAAAAGCCAGCCGAGGATGCGCGAGCCCAGACTTTCGTCGGTATCAGATCGTGGGTCGATCTCGTCCTGTGGCCAATGCGGCTCGGAGGGCGTAAGGGTGTGTCCCTTCGGCTCCGTTGCAGTCGATCGCCGGTTCTTTGGCTTCGCTCGCTTCGGACCGGGAGCTACCTCACCCTGGTTTGAGGACGAAGCTGCGATCGAATCGCCACCGATGAGGTCGGCCGGGTCCGGAAACCGCTGGAGATTAGCAGCCTCCGCCTGGCAGGACGGACAGATCTGGAAGTGATCCCACTCCGGAACGGTAAACTCCGCCTGCAGATTTTCCGTGATCTCGACGAGACGATCGACCCGAATGTGAGTCTCGCCACTGCGTAGCGCCACGTCGATCAAATCCTGCGCGTAGGCAAAGTCGTCTGCGCATTCGATACACGCGTTGAGGTGCTGGGCAATCTCGCGCTCGCGATCCAGACTGAGCCGACGGTCGAGATAGTCTGCGATCTCATCGATCGGATGGTCGCCACTTCGCGTTGGGGGATTATCTTGCTTGTTCACGTGCTCTCCTGAGACATCGACTGAGCTTAGAACGAACGGACGACTCGGCCAGACCTGTTTCTTCTGCAATCTGGCGATAGGTAGCGCCGTTCAAGAACATGGCTTCGATCAGCTCCTGACATTCCGGGGCGAGAGCGCCGAGGATTTGTCGCACTGATACGCGTTCCATCGTGGAGCTTTCCTCTCCCTTTCCTGCTGGGGAAAATGACGCGGCTTCTTCATCGGAGACCACCTGTTCTCTCGCTCGCCGACGGGTTGCGCTCCGCATCAGTTGCAACATCGTGACTTTGACGATGCTGTAGAGATAGCTGCGGGCCGATCCATCCCCTCGATAACGCGACAGGCCCACCCGAAAGAGACGCTGACTGGCCTCCTGGGAAACGTCTTCCCAATCCAACCCGCCCATTTCGGGAACCTGCCCCTTCGTACAGACAATCCGGGCCAGCGACCGGACTTCACCGGCGAGCAGTTCTTCGGCCCGGGCATCACCCCGCTGAGCAGCCGCCATCGCCTCTTCGAGCGAAGGTGTATTGGGTGGCCCGGTCAACGCGGCCGGTCCTGTCCCACACTCGTCTTCCGATCTGGGTGAGTCGGATCGACCACCTCTGGAATCCTCTGACACTTCATAGATGCTGCTGCTATCCGATCTGCTGCGAACTGTTGAGACTTTCCTCTGCGAACATACGGCGACCGCAAATGCCTGGCGGGCAGAAAGAATTCTGCCGATCGAGTAGGCTGGACGCAACGTCCGAAGAACCCCCGACGGGGAGATGGTGACTATGGCCTCCAGATGGGTCCAAATACTGGCCTTTCGAAGGTTCCAAAGCCGGGTCCTAGGCCTCGGCGCGCGGGCCATTTCCGTCTCCGTGCTCACGATCCTCTTCTGTTCCGGCTCTCCCGCCCACGCCGGCCTCAGCGCTGAGGCGGACTCTCTCGACCTCATGGTCCGCGAACTGGCGGCGGATGGGAGGTTTAGCGAGGCGGCCATGCTGGCCAGCGAGCTGAAAGAACTCGATGCCTCGCTCGGTGCAGATCCCTACATCCTGCGTTGGTACGATGTCTGGATCAGCACACTGGAAGCGTCGTCCCGCCTCGACGACGATGGAAAGCAGGCCCTGGCCGACGCCAACGCACTCGAGACAACGATCAAACGAGAGACTGGAGTCGGCAGGTTCTCCGTCGCGGAGCAGCAGATTCGTCTTCAAATGGAACTGCGGGCGAGTGCCCTCGGGCCCGATCATCCCGAGGCCGCATACAGCAAGATCAGTCTATCCAGTTGCCTGATGAGCCTGGGCAGACTTTGGGACGCCGAAGAACCGGCCCGCGAGGCCGGTAGAGCGATCCGGGACGCGTTTGGGGACCGCCACTTTCTCAGCCTGAGCGCACTCGGCATGGTCGCCCAGATCGAAGTCGCACAGGGCGAGTACGAATCGGCTCAAAAACTCTTTGACGAAATCGTGACGCTACGGCGGAACCGGTTCGGTAAGACGGACCCTATGCTCGCCACGAGTCTGAGTGCACTCGCCAATGTCCATCTGGAACAAAAAAGCACGCTCCGCGCTGAACGGCTCCTCCGAGAAGCTCTCAACATCAATCGGGACGGCGAGTTCGAATGGATTCCACGCGGGGAAAACTTTCGGGCCACCCAAAAAGTAGAGCTCTTTCGGGACCTCGCCCGGGTCCTACTCGAGAAGGGTGACTACGCCGGCGCAAGCTCGGCGGCCGATCAGGCCCTCGACCTGCTCGAAAAAACGGGGATGGATCGACCCATTCTCACGACCGACATCCTCGGCGTTACGGCGCGGGCCCTGGCCGAAACCGGTGCTTACGAAGACGCCATCACCACCGCGGCCCGACTCCTCGAATCGAGGCGAGACCGGGTCGGGAGCCGTCATCCCGAGATCGTCGAGGCACTCTCCGAACTCGCTCGGATCGAAGGAGAGGCCGGGCAGTGGGAGTCGTCAGCTCAGAACTGGGAGCGAGCGCACGAACTCGCCGTCGAGATCCTCGGACCAGAACACCCCACGACACTCGAACTTTTCGACCACCTCGTGGCGGCCCGTCTTCAACTCGGTGCTTATACAGTTGTGGACTCGCTTCTCCGAGCATCACTGACCCCGGAGCGGAGAAGCGGGACTATCCAAGCGATGAAGAACTCCGGAGTTCTCCACCTCGCCCGGGCCAACTATGAAACTGCGGAACAGCACCTGACCCAATCGGCGGCCAACTTCGAAGAAGCCCGCATGAAGGCCGGGCAGGGAATCGACCGGGCTACCTTTGGGGAAGCACCCTACTTCTTCCTCGCCGCAGCCCAACTCGGACAGGGTAAAGGCGACCCCGCCTGGAACTCGGTGGAGAAAGGCCAGGGGCGCGTCCTCATCGACCTGCTTACCGAGGCAGGGGGACGCCGCCTTCCTGCTGAGACGAACGCCGCGTTGATCGATCTATACAAATGGGTGGACCGAACCGAGCGAGAGTTCGACGCGATACAGCACGCCGCCAAAACCGACGAATCTGCGCAAGCCGATTTGGGTGCCGCCCTCGATCGAAAGATCCAGGCACAGGCCGATCTGGTCGCTTTGGAAACTACCGTGGCCGAGGGCTATCCGGTCCCGTCGGGTCGACCATTCGAGCTCGATCGAGTGCAGGCGTCTCTTTCGGAGGGCAGCGCTGTCCTCGGATGGCTCGATGTGCATATCCGGCCGGATGTGGTCCGCTCCTGGGCCTATGTCGTCCGACCCGAGGGAGCGGTCCGTTGGATCGAACTGGAAAGCTCGACCTCAATCGCTCGTTTCGCAAACTTTCGGGATCGGATCGCCCAAACTCTCGACTCGGTTCTCGGTGCCCGCCCTTCCGCTTCTCTCGATCGAGAATCGACAGAGATCTGGGCGAATCGCTTCGCCCCACTCCATGAACATCTCGTCGGGATCGACCACCTCGTCGTCGTCGGAACGGGAGCGATGTCCGGAGTGCCCTTGGAGAGTCTGCGTAACGCGGATGGCAACTACCTGGGCGAGCGCTACTCTATCTCCTACGTTCCGTCCGCCACCGTGCACGCCTGGATTCGGGAACGGGCCAGGGTCCCCAACGAGACCGCCGAGTCTGCCCTCTTCGTAGGTGATCCTCCCTTCCGAGAGGAACACCTTTCCGTCGAGCAACCAACCGGCGACAGGACGACATCCGTAGCCATGAGTACGCTCCGGGGAGCGCTCTCTGGTAACCGTCATGCGTTGCAGTTGCTTCCCCGACTGTGGTGGTCGCGACAGGAAGTTCTGAACTCGGCCGAACACTTCGCGGAGGCCTCCGTGCTCCTCGGAGCAGACGCTTCAGAGCGCGAACTCGGTCGCCTCGCCGAATCCGGGGCACTGTCGAGATTCCACAGTCTGCACTTTGCGACCCACGCTCTCGTCGATGCTCAATCGCCGCAACGTTCCGCTCTCGCCCTCAGTCAGGTCGGGCTTCTCGACGAGAACGAAGCCATCTCCGGAGACCAGCCCATCGAGGACGGTCTCCTTTCGGCCCGCGACATCGTCCGTACCTGGGACCTGAACGCCGAGCTCATCGTCCTGAGCGCCTGTGAAACCGGACTCGGGCGACGCGTCGTCGGTGAAGGGTACGTCGGTTTCTCCCATGCGTTTCTCCAGGCCGGGGCAAACACCGTCGTGGCCAGCCTCTGGAAGGTGGATGATCGCGCCACCGCTCTGCTCATGTCCCAGTTCTACGAGCAATGGAAGACTGCACCGCGAGAGAGGCCGCTGGCGAACGCACTCCGCGACGCCCAGCATTGGCTTCGCACGTACGTGGAAGCAGACGGGACCCAACCATACGCCCACCCCGCCTATTGGTCAGGGTTCGTTCTGATCGGAAATCCTGGATAGCGAAACCCCCTCGCCAAGGCGGTTGCCCGGGGATCTCCTGACCCCGTACCATGGGCAGTTCCACTTTCAACTCTCTCGAGGAGGTTTCGCGATGAAATCCTGGCTATCCATCCCTGCGACAATCATGGTCCTTGCGCTCGCACTCATCGCCGGAACACCTGACCTGAGCCGGTCTGAGCCGGGAGACACGCTCTGGGTCCAAACCTGGCAGCAGGATTTCATCAACTGGGCCACTCCTCACGAAGCAACCTTCCCGTTCCCCGACGGGAGCACTTCGTGGGAAAAGGTCATCCTCCGCTACACGATTGAGTGTCCCGGCGCCCCCAACGACTGCGATCCGTGGGATCGCCTCGGCTACACCCGACTCGTGCACGACACCGGAGAGGTCAATGGCGAAGGGGAGCCCATCCTCGAGAAGTTCGAAATCGCCCGCATCGTTACGCCCTACGACATCACTGGCGGCGGACGGCCCGGTTCCTGTGCTTGGGACATCGACGTGTCTGACTACATGCACCTTCTGCACGACGACGTCGTCCTGATCAACTACATCGAGAGCTGGATCGGTGGAGACAACGGATGGCTCGTCACTCTCGATTTCGGTTTCATCGAAGGAGCGCCGGCCTACCGTCCCTTCAAGGTCGTCAATCTCTGGGACGAGTACCGCGCGGTCTACGGTGACCCCAGCCGCCCGATCGAGGACAAGCTTCCCGTCCGGAGCGTCGACATCGATGCCAACACCGACTTCGCAAAAATCCGACTCATTGTGACCGGACACGGCCAGGGGAACACTCTCAACTGCGCGGAGTTCTGTCCGAAGGCGCACTCCGTCTTCGCCAACGGGAGCTCATGGCAGAAGACGATCTGGAAGAACGACTGCAACGTGAATCCCTGTTCTCCCCAGGGTGGGACATGGCAGTTTGCCCGGGCTGGATGGTGTCCCGGACAGGACGTCACCCCGTGGGACACAGACATCACCGCGGCCATCGTCCCCGGCGAGATCGCCGATTTGGATTATGACATCGCGGCGTACACCAACCATTGTTGCCCATGCAATCCGGATTGCGTCTCGGGCGTGACCTGTGCCGACTGTGAATACAACTTCAATGGACACACGGAACCGCACTACTCCATTCAGTCGCAGCTCATCCTCTTCGAAGAAGTCCCGGTTGCGGGAGTGGATGGAGCGGAGTCGAGCGACGGAATCAACCTCGTCAACGATCCAAACCCGTTTCGTCCAGCCACGACCATTCGCTACAACCTGGCCGAGGCCGGAGTCGCTCAACTGGTCATCTTCGACAGCTCCGGCCGGGTCGTTCGAAACCTCGTCCATGAAAACCAGGTGGCCGGCCCCCATCAAATTGCCTGGGATGGGACGGATGGCTCCGGTCAGGCTCTCGCGGCCGGCGTCTACTACTACGCACTCCGCACGGCCGGCGAAGAGAGTTCGCGGAGCATGATTCTTCTGAAGTAGGATCTGCTGTCTGTATCAACCAAAGAAGTCGAGGGATCAGTCGTAACAAGCGTCCCTAAAGGACCGTTCTCAGCTAGGGCCGTTCGTAGAAGCGCTCGACTTCATCTCCATGGATATCTACGCAAGCCGAGGCTGGCGGTGGGGGAGCTTTTTGCCCACGTCCTGCCCCGCCAGCCGGGTGACGGGTGGAGTAGCTTGCTCGGGTCCGCGACTCGGAGCCCGTGACGATCCTGGCTTGGCCCCATCCCTCGCGATAGCCAACTCGTCGCTGGAACACTGACCGCCCCGAACCGGCCCGGACTTCCCCTTGCATCAACCCATATACGGGAAAGTTCCCGAGGGAAGCTGGCTCAAGGTCTCCTGCACGTTGACGGACCGGAGATTGGTAGATCGCTTCCCCGCGTCAACCGGGTCACGTTTCTCGTCGGGATCCCGTTCCTTCTTTTCGGTTCGTCAGATCGACCAGTCTCCTGGTGCGACTCTCCGTTCGTACCGGCGACAATGATGTGGTGGTTAAGTGAACACAAAGCATAAGAACGCATTTATATGAATAAAATCACAGCGGTGATTTATATAAACACCTATTGGTTTTGATTTCCACCAACCTCTCAAGCCTGATCCGCCCATCGACTGAATTGTTTTGGGGGAGTCCGGCCAGGTGCCGGTCCCGAACCGGACGCATGCATCTATAACCTCCTCAGTCCTGACTCCCTGACTCACTTACTCCTCTTACTCCTCTTACTCCACAAGACCAGCCCACTCCCTTGACACCCAATCCTGAAATCTGCGGGCGAGCCCGCCCCTCACCATCTCCCCCAGGCCCTACTACATCAGACATACCAAATCTAACCGTTCGGTAGCCACTCCTAGCCTGGCGACCTAACCCCCATCGCTGTCCGAAGTCCGGTCCTTTTGCGAAACGATTGGAGGGGAACCCGAATTGGGCCGAAACAACATAGGTGGACTCGCTGAAGGACTGGAGTTCGCTGGTCGGGGGCAATCCCGCAAGGGATTAGACGACAGGCCGTTGCGGAATGGAATCCGTGGCAGAAAAAGCAGCGGTCCGGTCATGCAAAAGGCCGGGCACTAAAGTAGCGGAGATCGAATCCGCTCATTCGAACCGTCATCGGGTCTGCGGCCTTCCGATGGACGGCTCTCGCATGCCCGAAACTACGGTCTCCAAAAAGGCGAAATTCCCGCATTCCATCGCCGCGGCCATCCACGTCCTGTTCCTGTCCGTTTTACTTGCGGTCGGCGCAAGCGCCCAATCCCCACTCGATAACAGCGACGGTCGGTTCTACTACGGCAACACCTCTGCCCCGACCAACGAGCCCAAGGTCCGAACCTGGGACAACGCCGGATCGGCCTGGTCAGCCCCAGCCAATACGATAGCCGCCAATGACACCCTGTACTGGATAAGATCCGAGGTCCGCCCGACCGATCCGAAAGAAGAAATCGTCGGAGCCTTCTCACGGGTTTCGACAACCGGTACCGATCTGGACATCATCCGCCTCGACGACGGAGTCTGGACGGTAGACTGGTCGTCCGCTGCGATTGCCAACGGCAACTCCGACAAGCGTGGCTACGATATAGCGCACGAAGCGGTAGATGGCGAGACCATCGTCGTTTACTCGAATAACAACGCGAATCCACTGTTCCGGGTTTGGGACGGCTCGGCTTGGACTGCGCCTGCCAACGTCTTCGGGGCCGCGCCCGGCACAGGTGTTATCGTCTGGATTGAACTCGAGAGTCGTCCATTCACCGACGAAGTGGCGCTCGTCTACGCCGACGTGAACGATGATCTCTTCGCCGCCATCTGGGACGGCACAGCATGGGATCCTGCCTCACCCGTCACTGTCGAAACGGCACTCGTAACCAACCCGGTCACTCTGGCTCAACACAATCGGGCATATGACGTTGCCTACGAAGACCTGACTGGGGACCTGATGGTGGCCTGGGGCCGAGCCGGCACCAACGGGTTCTACTGGTCCAAAAAGACGGCGGATACCAATACCTGGTCTGCAGCCGCTCAGATCGCCACGGCTCCTGCGGCCGGCACAGCAAACTTTGTCGACTTGTGCACTGAACCGGGCGGAGACCGGATTGCTGGAGGATTCTATGACCTCGGCAACGGTACCGAGCGGCTTGGGCTGGCCACCTGGGATGGCTCTGCATGGATAAACCCAGGTGAATATGACTCCCAAATCCGAGACGGAAATGACACGACCACGGGGGACTTTCCGGGAGCAGTAGGGTGGTCCGGTAGCGGCGTCGCTGTAGCCATCTACGCCGACAATGCTGCCGCTACTCTCGACTGGGCCCGTTGGACTTCCGGCGGAGGGTGGGTCATCCAGACGGACGTTGCCATAGCGGGGAAGGGGATGACCGAGTCTGTCTTCCTCCATCCGATTCCCGAAGCAGACAAGCTCATGGCCGTCTTCTCGGATACTAACTCAGATCTCTATTCTGCCACCTATGACGGAACGAGCTGGAACGTCGAGAACGGCGGAGCTGCCCTCGAGACCAGTATCTCGACGACCTGGGCCGCCCCATTCGCACTCGAGTTCCGGGGCCAGTCCTTCACCGATGAAACGACGGTCGCCGGCCTCTCCGGCGTAAGTGGTATCTACGCAGTCTCCTGGGGTGACTACACCAACGACGGATACGCGGACCTCTGGATCGGGGGCGACGATCTACTGTTTCTGAACGATGGAGATGGAACCTTTTCTGCCGGTCCGGCTCTTTCAGGCGGAGGGCGAGCGGGCCACTGGGGTGACTATGACTCCGACGGCTTCCTGGACTTTTTCTCTACCTTGGATCGGCAGCTTCACCTGAACAACGGTAACGGCACCTTCACGCTCCAGAACAACACCACGGTAGGACTGCTCGGCCCCTCTAATCTGGGAGACGTCAGCTGGATCGACCAGAACGAGGACGGACTTCTTGACCTCTGGGCACCTGACGCCGGCGGCAATTATGTCTTTCAGAACGACGGCGATGGCACCTTCACGAGCCAGGGTGTGGACGCTCTGGGGTTGACGCCGAGTAGCAACGGCGAGACGACCATCGTCGCGGACTACGACGGCGACGGTCACACCGACATTCTTTACAGAAACACTGCAGTCCAGATCTGGAACAGCGACGGAGACGGTACCTACACCAACGTGACCGGTACGGCGGGGGTAACTCTTGCCGGGACGGGCGGCGGGTACAACGGGTCGGCCTTCGGCGACTACGACAACGACGGTGATCTCGATCTCTTTGGCGCCCAAGGCGGTAGTAACAAGCTCTACTCGAACGATGGCGACGGAACGTTCACCGACGTAACGGGCACGGCACTTGTTGCCGGCCCTGGCGGGGCGACTAGCAAGGGTGTCAGTTGGGGCGACTACGACAACGACGGCGACCTCGATGTCTTTGTCGGCCACACTGACGCAGCGAACAACCTGTACAGAAACAACGGCGACGGCACCTTTACGGACCGGGCGGTTTTCTACGGGTTGGATGACGTAAGCGCGAGCTACGGAGCTACCTGGGCCGACTTCGATATCGACGGCGACCTCGATCTGGTGGTGGGTGGAGACACCGGGACAACCAAGCTCTGGGTCAACCAGCTCTCGGGTAGCAGCTTCCTCAAGGTCAGGGTCACCGGGGGCGGATCCGGATTCTCCTCGCTCGACGGCACCGGCAGCCGGGTCGAGCTCTGGGACAATACCGGGTCCACGCTCCTGGCGGTTCGGGAAGTCACCGGTGGAACCGGAATGGGATCGCATGATCCGCGGATCGTTCACTTTGGACTCGCAGATGGTTGGGGTGCCGGCGCCGGACCGTACCAGGTGCGGGTTGAGTTTCTCAGCGGGCAAGTGATTACGCGGAGTGGAGTGGTCCCGACTTCCGAGTCTATCCTTATCGGTGGCACCACTGTAGATCAGGCCATCGATACGAACGAGCCGACCACCATCGCTCTCACATCTGGGGATCTGCAGGCGGGTGACACGAGCTCGGCGCTGGCGAGTCCTTTCCTCGTCACGGTAACCGACGGTGGAGGATCGCCCGTTCCGGGTGTCGATGTCACGTTTGCCATCGCCTCTACTCCGACTGGAGCGACGGGACAAAGCCTCAGTTCGACAACAGTTACGACCGACGCCAGCGGAGAAGCTCCGAGTACGCTGACACTTGGCAACGCGGTCGGTATCTACACAGTCACGGCCTCGGCCAGCGGACTGGCCGGAAGCCCGGTGACGTTCTCCTCCTTGGCGACGGATCCTGCCGCCACGCCTCTGGTTCTCGACCACGTCGAGACGGCTGAGGTGACGCTGTCTGCTGCATCGACTGATGTTACGGTAACCGCAGTCGTCCCGGAACGATCGATTCTCTACTTCAATGCACGCTACGCGGGAAACAATCCAGCTCAGGGAGCCGTCCGCGGCTATCTCCTCGATCCAACGACGATCCGCTTTGAAAAAGACCTGGCCGCTGGTGCCGTAACCGTCCGATGGCATCTCGCGGAGTTCGTCTCGGGAGTTACGGTTCAGCGGGGCAACGCCACCGAGACGGCTGACGCGACCAACGTTCCGATTCTGCCCATGGATCTCGCCCGGTCGAACGTACTCATCAGTCGCGATCGGATTGGAGCATCCTTCGAGGACGACGATTTCACTCGGGCGCAACTGACCAGTTCGACCAATCTGGAGATCGCGGTCCACAATGCCGAGACCGGAGTAATCGCGTGGCAGGTCGCCCAGATCAACGGAACCACAGTCGAGCGAGGCACCGTCACCCTCGCCAGCGGATCAACAGCCACGGGACCGATAGCGATTGCCGCGATCGATCCGGATCGTTCGGTCCTTTCGTACACCTGGAAGGCGCCTTCCGGTACGAATGCCAACATCGGACAGAAATTAGTCCAGGGTCAATTCGCTTCCGCGAATCAAATCGAATTCACAAGAGACAACACCGGAGTCGCCGTCGACATCGCCTGGGAGGTCACTGAGTTCCCGGTAGGGGTCGAGGTCAACCATTCCACGGCCTCGTTCGCCAACCTCGATACATCCGTCGACGTCACGATCGACTATGTCACTCCCGCGAAGGCAGTTGCTTTTTCCGGCGGGCAGTCCTTGATGGGACAGAGCCTCGGCAAGTCGACCTACTCCTCAGATGATGTCATTGGTATCAGCTCCTTCACCCACGAGTTCGTCGACGAGACGACACTTCGACTGACGCGATCTCCGACGGGCGGTCCAGCCGACGTGGGTTGGTTCACGTTGCAATTCGAACCGTCTCCCCGACTCGCGATTACCGCCGTCAACGGAGGTTCGAATCCGGTCGCCGGAGCAGCGTTCGATGTCGACATCGAGTCCCGGGACAAGGACGGCAATCCCACCAACGTCACGGTGGACACAGATGTCAGCCTGAGCGTGGGTACGGGAACCGGAATCCTCGGCGGAACAGTTACCGGAACGATTCTCTCTGGAACGAGTTCGGTAACGATTTCCGGGGTCACCTACAGCAAAGCGGAGGCTGGTGTAATTCTGACCGCGAGCCGAACGGGTGGCGATCCGTTCGGTCCGGGGGACAGCGCTCCTTTCACAGTCGACCCAGGTCCGTTCAGCAAACTGCAAATTCTGGTTCCGGGCGAGACAGCGGATCCCGGATCGGCCACGGGTAAGACGGGAACGCCATCGGCCCAGACCGCCGGTAGCTCGTTCTCCGTTACGGCCAACGCGGTCGATGCCAACTGGAACCTGATCAACACGGTCACCGATGTCGCCGGAATCACATCAACAGATTCGAACGCAACTCTGCCGGCAAACGCGGCACTTGTTGCCGGCACCGGAAACTTCACGGTTACCCTGAACACGGCCGGGTCCTGGACGGTAACGGCAAGCGACATTACGGATCCGGCTAAGACCGCGAACACAAGCCCAGCCATTACAACGAACGCCGGCGCGTTTAGCAAACTGCAGATTCTGGTTCCTGGTGAGACCGCGGATCCGGGTTCGGCCACAGGTAAGACGGGAACGCCGTCGGCACAAACTGCCGCCACTTCTTTCTCGACGACCGTCAATGCAGTCGACGCCAACTGGAACCTGGTCAACACGATCACCGACGTCGCCGGAATCACGTCAACCGACTCGAATTCGTCACTGCCGCCGAATGCGGCACTTGTTGCCGGAACCGGTAACTTCACCGTGACCCTGAATACGTTGGGCTCCTGGACAGTCACCGCGAGCGATATCACCGATCCAACCAAGACGGCGAACACGAGTCCCGCCATCACGACGGCCGCGGGCGCCTTCACGAAACTACAGATTCTGGTTCCGGGCGAGACAGCCGATCCAGGCTCGGCCGCCGGCAAGACCGGAACACCCTCGGCTCAGACAGCGGGTAGTTCATTCTCGGTGACCGTGAACGCAGTCGACGCAAATTGGAACCTGGTCAACACGATTACCGATGTGGCTGGAATCACATCAACAGATACGAACGCCACTCTGCCGGCGAATGCGGCACTAGTTGCCGGGACACGTAGCTTCACGGTGACCTTGAACACAACAGGCTCCTGGACAGTGACCGCGAGCGATATCACCGATCCTACCAAGACCGCGAACACCAGTCCCGCCATCACGACGAACGCTGGAGCATTCAGCAAACTACAGATTCTGGTTCCAGGTGAGACGGCGGACCCAGGCTCGGCGACGGGCAAGACCGGAACGCCGTCGGCACAAACTGCCGCCACTTCATTCTCCGTCACGGTCAACGCGGTCGATGCGAACTGGAACCTGATCAGCTCGGTTACCGATGTGGCTGGAATCACCTCGAGTGACACGCATGCGACCCTCCCCGCGAATGCGGCACTGGTTGCGGGAACGAGGAATTTCACGATCACGTTGAACACGGCGGGCACTCCCACCGTTACGGCAAGCGATATCACAGATCCGACCAAGACTGCGAATACGAGTCCGCCGGTCACTACCAACCCGGGGTCCTTCACGAAACTGCAGATTCTCGTTCCGGGCGAGACGGCTGATCCCGGATCCGCCACCGGTAAGACGGGGACACCGTCTGCGCAAACCGCTGGTAGTTCGTTCTCTGCGACCGTCAATGCAGTCGACGCGAACTGGAACCTGGTCAACACGATCACTGACGTCGCTGGAGTTACCTCAACAGATACGAACGCGACTCTGCCGGCAAACGCGGCACTTGTTGCCGGCACGAGCAACTTTACGGTCACGCTCAACACGGTCGGCTCCTGGACTGTAACGGCGAGCGACGTTACCGATCCAACAAAGACGGCGAACACGAGCCCCGCCATCACTACAAACGTGGGTGCATTCAGCAAACTACAGATTCTGGTTCCGGGCGAGACGGCGGATCCTGGTTCCGCGCCGGGAAAGACCGGAACTCCGTCAGCTCAGACTTCCGGGTCGTCATTCTCGGTCACGGTCAATGCAGTCGACGCCAACTGGAACCTGGTCAACACGATCACCGATGTAGCCGGAATCACATCAACAGACTCAAATGCCACACTGCCGGCGAACACGGCACTTGTTGCCGGTACCGGAAACTTCACCGTTACCTTGAACACGGCGGGGTCATGGACGGTAACGGCAAGCGATATCTCCGACCCGGCCAAGACCGCAAGCACAAGCCCTGCCATCACAACGAACGCGGGCGCGTTTAGCAAACTGCAGATTCTGGTTCCAGGTGAGACGGCGAATCCAGGTTCGGCGACGGGTAAGACCGGAACACCATCGGCACAAACTGCCGCCACTTCATTCTCCGTCACGGTCAACGCGGTCGATGCGAATTGGAACCTTATTAATACGATCACGGATGTTGCCGGGATCACGTCGAGTGATACGCACGCGACCCTGCCCGCGAATGCGGCACTCGTTGCCGGAACCGGCAACTTTACCGTAACGCTAAACACGGCGGGGACTCCCACCGTTACGGCAAGCGATGTAACCGATCCCACAAAGACGGCGAACACGAGCCCGCCGATCACGACGAACGCCGGCGCGTTCACCAAACTGCAGATTCTGGTTCCAGGCGAGACGGCTGATCCGGGATCGGGCACCGGCAAGACAGGTACGCCGTCCGCACAAACGGCCGGGGCGTCTTTTTCAGCGACCGTCAATGCGGTCGACGCCAACTGGAACGTGGCCAACGCAATCATCGACGTTGTCGCAATTACATCAACCGATACTAATGCTACTCTCCCGGCAAACGCAGCCCTGGTTGCCGGTACTCGCAACTTCACCGTGACCCTGAACACAGTAGGTTCCTGGACGGTAACCGCGAGCGACATCACGGATCCGACCAAGACGGCAAACACCAGCCCAGCCATCACGACTAACGTCGGCGCCTTTACCAAACTGCAGATTCTGGTGCCGGGCGAAACTGCGGACCCAGGCTCGGCCACGGGGAAGACCGGAACGCCGTCGGCACAAACTGCCGGCACTTCGTTCTCCGCCACTGTCAACGCGGTCGACGCCAACTGGAACCTGATCAACACGATCACCGACGTTGCCGGAATCACCTCAACCGACACGAACGCCACTCTGCCAGCAAATGCGGCACTTGTTGCCGGTACCCGCAACTTCACGGTGACCTTGAATGCGGCGGGGACTCCTACGGTCACCGCCAGCGACATCACGGACCCAACGAAGACGGCGAACACGAGCCCTCCCATCACGACGAACCCGGGGCCGTTCACCAAACTGCAAATTCTGGTTCCAGGCGAGACCGCGGATCCTGGGTCGGCTACAGGAAAGAGTGGTACGCCCTCGGCTCAGACGGCGGCCTCCTCCTTCTCGGTCACGGTCAATGCCGTCGATGCCAATTGGAACCTGATCAACACGATCACCGATGTCGGCGGAATCACATCAACCGACGCGAATGCAATTCTGCCCGCGAACGCAGCGCTGGTTGGCGGGACCCGTAATTTCACCGTGACACTGAACACGGCGGGCTCCTGGACGGTGACGGCGACTGACATAACGGACCCGACGAAGACCGCGAACACCAGCCCTGCCATCACGACGAACGCGGGCGCGTTCACCAAACTACAGATTCTGGTTCCAGGCGAGAACGCCGACCCGGGTACTCCCACCGGGAAGACCGGAACGCCGTCGGCACAAACTGCAGGATCGTCGTTCTCCACGACTGTCAACGCTGTCGATGCCAACTGGAACGTGGTCAA
>Ga0315338_1001289_pt1 | contig 33329 bp, 37 predicted proteins | sample ASW8metaG_FD_204518 | JGI IMG/M metagenome (GOLD analysis project Ga0315338, IMG submission 204518) | Ammonia-oxidizing marine archaeal communities from Monterey Bay, California, United States - ASW #8 | ecosystem: Environmental > Aquatic > Marine > Coastal | place: USA: California | collected... | reverse complement strand
ATTCTTCAGATATCTGAACAGATTTTTTTGCCAAATTATCTAACGTTACTAAAATTTCCTTTTCGTTTGATTTTACCCAAGAGAAGAACTGTCCCATACACTGTCATGAAATGATTGAGACATAATCGTGATCAACATATTCTATATTGTGCTATATAGAAGAAGATTAACACGCTTAGATAATTCCTTATGGTTAAAATATTAATAGTTTGATCGTAAGTTATGATAACTGTAGACTGCCATGACGTAGAATCAATACAAACCGAATTGGTAGTCTATGTTGCTGACCAAATAGGAGCAATTCCAAATCTAAAGTATCATGAATTCATTCTCTCACCAATTGAGGATGATGATATTTTAGATCAAAACGCAGTTGTGACATCAATCAAGGAGTTTTTATCCTCTATAGGCGAGCAGACAAATTTTGCTGTAATTTCAAAAGGTGATACAATCTCAATAGAGTCGATTAGAGGTAAAACCATAGAGCGTGATCAAAAACCTACGTCTGAACTGTTTTCATGCCCACACTGTGGACATGTAACACCATATGAGGTAGTACATAACACACACATGAAAATCCATTATTTTTAATCAAAGAAAGCCAATAGAGAGATTTGAACTCTCGACCTATTGATTACAAATCAATTGCTCTAACCAGGCTGAGCTACATTGGCACTAAATTTGTTTGAAATATGTTGGTTTAAAATGTTAAGATAGTCATAATTTAATAACTTCAAAAATCTGACACGAATAATGAAAATCAAATACATAGAGCCAAAGAAGTTAAAAATCCTAGTTGCCGTATGTTTTGGAATAGGACTTTGGGGTATAGTTTTTGGTCTATGGTTAGGCCAGTTTGAGGCATCTTTGAACTATTTCATGATAACAGTTCTTGGAGTCATTAATCTATTTCTCGGAGGATTGTTTGCATATCTTCTAATGACGCAGATACGTCATGTTGATCCTAGAAAGGACTCAAAGTACAAACGAAAAAAATAGCATACACACTATGAGTATGTTTGTCGCAAAGTGCATTGCATAAGAATGCTCAACGCCCTTTTTGTCAAATACATACTTGAAGACAAATCCGATTGGAATTAGAACTAATGCCATGTGTATTTTAATTCCCATGGCTATATGGATCAACGCCCAAACTATTACCATTTTTTTTGTTTTTCTAAAGAATCGTTCCTCGAAATAATTAATGTGTAAAAACATGTAGAGTAACAATGGCATGAATGGTAGAATTCCCCACATTCCTTCTTCTGCAAACGGTCCAAATGCAATATTATATCCAAGCCAACTCCAGTTCAATATTGGAATCTCATCGACATATGGGAAAACAAACAAGACATACGCGACTAGTATGCCAAACGATATTGGTGCGTACTTTATGGAATTCCGTCCAACCTTAAGATTGCGTATACGCTTTTTTGTGTCTTTGATTAATAGAAGGCTAGCTCCAACAGTTAGTATGTAGTATCCTATGATGAAATAATCTGAATCAAAAAATGATGTCTCCATTAATGATTTCCAATAATACCGCATAAATAATCTATTACCGTTATCTTATCATGGTCTTAGATGAAGGAGATGTAGCTGAAGATTTTGTGCTCTCAGCACATGATGGAACCACAGTGGAATTAGCTTCATACAAAAACAAAAAAAATGTGATTCTATGCTTCTACCCGAAAAATCATTTGTTTGGTTGCCCATCAAAAAAGGTCTTTGACATGGCAAAAAGCGTAATTTCTGTATATTCTGAGATAGAATCAACAGATACAGTACTATTTGCAATATCTATAGACAATGTAGATTCGCAGTCTAAATTTGTAGATGAATATCAAGTTCCATATGTACATCTTAGCGACACTGAAAAAAATACCTGTAAACGCTATGCAGGTCTAAATATTGCGGGTCTTGGAAAACGATCAACATTTGTGATTGACAAAGAAGGATTAATCCGTAAAGTCTTTCGTGACATTAATGTCAAATCACATGGGCAACAAATTTTGGATTCTCTCAAACAACTCTAACTATAAATAATTCAGTTAGCACGTCTCATCAATGCTTGATCTAGTCGCCAAGGAAATTTTTCTCACCAAGGGAATTGGTGTACATGAAGACAAACTCACAAGTTTTGAATATGCGTTAAGAGACGCTGGAATCTCTGGAACCAATATAGTTCTAATATCTAGTATATTTCCACCAGCTGCAAAATTAATTCCACGAAAAGATGGTCTAAAGAAAATTAAAGCAGGACAAATACTTTTTACAATTTATTCAAGAAACCAAACAAACGAACCACATAGATTAATTTCTGCATCAGTTGGATTGGCTATACCTAAGGACAGACAAAAGTATGGCTATCTTTCAGAATATGATGCATTTGGTCAGAATGAAAGAGAATCAGGTGACTATGCTGAGGATATAGCTGCACAAATGCTTGCATCATCACTAGGAATTCCATTTGATATTGACAAGAGTTGGGATGAAAAAAGGCAACAGTGGACAATTTCTGGCAAAATCTACAAGTCACAGAACATAACACAAACCGCAAAAGGCAAGGATGGTAAATGGACTACAGTTTTTGCTGCGGCTGTTTTGGTGATTTAGTGATTACGCTTGTATCCTTTTAGATAAAATAACGCCGCACCAATCGCAGCAACAATGATTACAATTAACACTGCATACTGTTCTCCACCATTTTGCTCTCCACCATTTTGTTGATTCACTTGTATGTTTTCTACTGAAAAGTTATCATTCAAACTTATTTCAGGTTTTACTGTCATCACGAGTTCATCAGCCGATACATTTTTTTCCATTCCAAAAAGGAATCGTGCATCTATTTTATCATAAGAAGTAGATGCAAAATACCAACCTTTCTCAGATACATCTTCAACACTATTTAGTTCCTGTATTACATTTGTTTCTACTGAGCTAATCTTTGATGGTTCAATAGGAACAATGATCACTTGGAATACTGAATTTAACGGAACAAAAAGATCTTGAAAGTATTTCGTGCGCTCTATTTTCTCAAAACCCATATCTTCAAGAGGATTAATTTGTGATATATCCATCGTCCTAAATGTCAAGTTTACTTGTGTAACTTTGAACAGCAACATATATTGATCATATTCCTTGATTATTGATACTGTAATACTTGTGTTATCAGGGTGATTTGCCAAGTATTTTGCAACATCATAAAATCCTCCACCGTTTATAATATCTTGGAGAATCAGAGATTCAGAAAAATTTTCAAAAAGAAGACCTGTTTCCTGTTTTGGCATAGTGTATACCGCATTAACTAGACCACCACTACCACTTAACTCTGAAAGCACATTCTCAGCTCCCGGTGATATTATCCATATTGAGTGAAATTCTGTATCAAGATTAAATGCAGAGTTTACATCAGATATCAACCCATCAGCAATCTCTTTACCATTTGTCTGAAGAGCATTTATTCCTCCACCACTTTTTAACATTTCATAGTCCATACTTATCAGAATACACTGTTCATTCGACTTTACACCCAAAACACATTCACCCTTGTTCATGAATGTGATCAAACGAACTTCCTCATGAGATGCCATTTTTTCTAACAGTTGATCAGAAAACTGCATCTCATTATTGTTGTATGTTTGAAAAACTACTGAACTAGTTATCTTATTACTAAATTTTTGATCATAAATAATTGTAGCACGTTCTAACCATGTTGCTTTTTTTAGATCCTGTCCAGAGACGAATGGTGTAAAAATAACCAAACTTAGGACAATCATTAGTAAAAATGCGGTCTTAAACACATTTTTTACATTTTTAGTCAAATTATTAATTTTACTATTAACATTTAAATCAGAATCTAATCGAGAAAAACTGACATCGATTCAAACCGTTGGGGAACAAGCTGGCAGTCGGATGGCTCTGACTGTCAGCCCCATTTAATTATCTATAATTTAGAAAGTGTGCTTACCTGCTCTTTGATATAATCAAATCCAGCCTGCCAGAATGTTGTCTTACTAATGTCAAACCCATGTTCTTTTAGTAACAATTCAGGCTTTTTTGATCCACCCGCAGCAAGAATGTCAATATATGTTGGAACAAAACTTTCACCCTCTTTTTTGTAAGTCTGGAAGAGTGATAGTGAAAGAAGGTTTCCAAATGAATATGAGTAGCAGTAAAATGGGCTGTGATAAAAATGTGGAATGTAACTCCATTCTGATCCAAAATCATTGGAAATATCAATTGAGTTTCCAAACTGTGTTTTTAGATTTCTAAGGTATGTTTCTGACAACTCATCCACTGTTGTAGAATCTGCAATTTGTTTATGAGCATCCATTTCAAATATAGTGAAAAATGATTGACGACAGATTGTTGCATAGAAATCGTCAATTTTTTCCGCCAACATTGATTTCTTTTCGTTATCAGTGATTTTTTGTGAAATGTTATCATATAGTAGAAGCTCCGAATACGTGGATGCGGTTTCTGCAAGTGGTAACGATGCATCAGAAACCAAAATTGATTTGTCTGATGCGGCAATACTATGTACCGCATGCCCTATTTCATGTGCCAATGTGAATACATCCCGTGATTTTCCTGTATAGTTAATGAGAACAAATGGTGTTATGTATGGTAACGGCGTACTACAGAATGCACCGTCACGTTTTCCAGGTCTGATGGAATGGTCAACATGATTTTCATTGAAAACTTTTGCAGCAAATCCAGATATTTTTGGACTAAACTTTGCAAGTGAATCAAGGACTAGTTTAATTGCGGTGGCATATGAATAGTTTTTTTCTTTTGAATTAGTTTTTGTTGGCGCGTATAGATCATATCTTCTTAGTTTTTTCATTCCTACCATATTTGCCTTCTTTGAAAAATATTTTTGAAACACTGGTGCATTTTTCTTGCAGACTTCCAATAATGATTCTACAGTTTTATCATCAATATCATTTCCAACATTTTGTATTGATATTGGAGATTGAAATTTTCTTATGTCAATTCCCTCATTCTTCCAATTCAAAACTATGTTTTGATAAATTTCACCTACAACACCTTTGTTTTGGTGATATTTTCCCAACAACTCCTTGTATGCTATTTCACGGGTCTTTGCATTTTTGCTTCTAACATACGTTGTTAGTTCTTCTCGACCCATTGTTTTCTTCTTACTACCAATCTTAATCGTATAGGTAAACGCATTTGTAATTTTGTCATATAATTTGACAAGTGCAGATACGCCTGTAACATCTAATGTATTGATGATTCTTTCTTCTGGCTCAGTTAGTGAATATTTTGACATAAGGCGCTTGTATCTTAGATAATCTGAAAGTTCTCCCGCAGACTTCATCAGACGTCTGGCATTTTTTTCATCAACCTGCTTTTTCCACCAAAGGTCAAAAAACAATATTTGATTTTGAATTGTTGAGCCAAACTGCGAGATTTTTGTCAAAAGTGCAGTAGCTTCATCAGATTGTGTATCCTCTGAATATTTCAGTGATGCATAACCACCAATATGACTAGACTTTTCAGAGATTTTTTCAATTTGATGTAGCATCTTAAGGAATTTTGATGATGTGATAGATGGATTCAGTGTCTTTTTTTGTTTTTCAAACTGAGTTGCATCTTTCTCAATCTCTTTGATCTTTTTATCGAAGATTTGCTTTGACGGATTTTTGACTAGATCGTCTAGGTTCCATTTACCGTTATCATTTTTTTTCATTTTCAATCCTAATAGTAATCCTTGTGAACATAGCACCAACGCCATGACTTTGTTGGAAGTGCAACCATCACCGGATGACCAGTTTCTTCATGATGATTTGTTGCATGTCTGCCTATAGATGAATCACAGCAACCTACATGACCGCATGTAAGGCACATTCTAATTGCAACCCATGGGGTTTTCTCTTTTTCACATTCTTCACAGCCTTTCGTGTTTGGCGATATACCTTCTTTAGTATCACCAAAATGCTCACAATCATTACTCATAGCACTGTTTGACTTGCACGGTTAGTATACCTTTTGCAGTCTATCTAACGCCTAAATAATGTAATTTCAAATTAAATTTGGATCCGTCGTCTAGCTTGGTTTGGATACCGCACTCACACTGCGGGGGTCAAGGGTTCAAATCCCTTCGGATCCATAGACTTTATCTTAACACTAGCTCAACTTTTTGAATTTGAAATATCTTTATTCAAACAGTCCGTCAACACAATGGAAAGAGCTTAAGTGATTAAAGTCTAGAAATAGACATCTTAACTTATGTCTCATTCTCACCTAATCTACTTCTTTCAGGTAATGAATTAAAAACAGATGAACCTAGCTTCTGATATGGATTCTGAGATATCATTTGAGGAATCATCTGAACTTTTTGATTCAGAGTCAAACCAGATACAGAATATCGTTGACTTGGCATCAAAATCTGAAAAACTGACAATTTCTCAAATAATACAGTCATACTATCAAGTAATGAAGGTAAGTTCAATTTCTAAAATACTCAAAGAGAATTTTCAACCATCATCTGATCCTAAGCATCAGGAATTACTAAATAGAATCCATCATGTTCAAAAACTGATTACAGAAAATTTTGATACAAAATTACATCCTTTGATAATATCACAGTTAACAGATTCAATTCAAAAACACACCAACAGTCTTCAATCACTGGCAAAAGATACTAGTCAAAAATCAAAGCAAGTCATAGAGACAGAAGCCAGTCAATACAAGGAACTACGTGAGTTAATGAGTACTAAAGAATTTGTTATGCAGTATGAAAATGGTTTAAAAAATGTTTGATGTAATTTCAATAAACCTCGTTAAACTGAAACAGAAATTCAAACAATCTTACTCTGGAAGCAGTCATATTCAGGAGGTAATCCCACTTGCAAAGTCTGACTCGTTTCCTATTGTTCAAAACGATTTAGACGCTCTTCATATGTTTGCGGCAAAAAATCCAATCTATTACAACTCATATGAACAAAAAATTGATGGAATTGACTGTATGGTGTATGAGGGTGATATCAACAGGTACTGGCTGAATAGTATAACCCATGGCGCAAGCTATCAACCATTTTCCCCAACATGGATTCTTTCCGCGTATATAATCACGTTAATTGCCAAGGAACTGAATTACAATGAGGTGATAGATGTCGGTTCTGGTGATGGACGAATTGCATATTGTGGAAAAATTTTAGGGTGCGGTTCTCATGCTATTGAGATAGACGAAACGTTAGTTGATTTACAAAAATCAATTTGTCAGTCTTCTGCAACAGATTTTAACCCAATATGCGCAGATGCAATAAAATTTGATTATACTAATCTAAATTTACATACACCAGCATTTTTCATTGGAGGGTTAGCTCAGATGGGTGGAGATGCATTAGCATCTGGTATTATTAAAAACCTTGAATCTAAATTAAAACAAAATACATGCATTGTTTTTGCAGGAAGTTATTCTGAAAAATACTCTTTTGGAGATACATCTGAAGGTGGGTGGGGTAAATTAATTGGTAACAACAATCTAAAAGTTATGAAATCAGTATTTTTACCAACAGTTTGGAGTTTTAATCAAACAGTTGATACATCATACATCTTTACAAAATTTGCATAATTTCATAACTTATAGATATGAATACCAGATCTGAGAAATAAGAAAAATGGTTCAAAGTAATTATGAGATTTTAGGAATATCTGATGGCTCATCTAGAGATCAGATTAGAAATGCATTCAGAGAGTTAGCATTAAAGCATCATTCGGATCGTGGTGGACACGATGAATATTTTATCAAAATAAAACAAGCATTTGAGGATCTTAAGGCAGGGAAAAAATTCCCAGATTCACCTGAAGAGCATGAAAAAAAATCCAAATTCTTTTGGGGAACAGACGAAGAAGAAAAAAAGCGAAAAAACACTTTACTATCAAATGACGTTGCAAAAGAAATACATGTTGCACAGGAATGGCTTGATGCACTTCAGCGTACTGGAACAACTGGTCAAAGATTGTTTGGTTCTAAGGAACTTGGTGAAATAGAAATTGAGAGAAAACCATCAAAAGCAATTGCAATTAAAGGCAAGTTTTGGGCAGGAACACTAACTCATGATAATGATGTGTTTATGTGGGGTAGTATCACAAGTCCATATTTTTCTGATTTTGACAAATCAAAAACTCACATTCGCCTTACAAATGGTACTTTTAAAATGATGGACCCACTTGAAAATGGTTTTAATATAGAAAATGGAGCAAAAATTTCTGTAAATAATGGTGATATCATATGTGGACACATTAATGGAATTAGAGACAGAATACCTGATCCTGATAGACGAGTTGGAATGTCGATAGAGCGTGAACATTTTTCCCAACTTTTAGCACCAAATGGAAAAATAGTTGCAGGTGACGCACGCGAAACAGTCTCTTTAGATGCAGATGAAATTGCTGTATTAAACTTGGTTGACAATGTGAAAGTTAGTGGGAAAAAAATACAGGTTTTTGGTTCTAAAGTAAGTTATGATGTTTTTATAGAATTGAAAAGAGATGGAATTTTACGTTTCTTCGATCAAGGATCAGGATTTGATATAAGTGATGATGCAATTTTAAAATTAGAAAATGGAAAAGAATTTTTTCTAGATGAATTAAAAAATAAAAAATTGATTGGATTTGGTGGTCAAAATATGACTTATGATTTTCTGGATGGTCTTGAAAACTATTCTAATGGCTCAAACTGGTCATCAAAATTATCCGGATTAAAGTTCTTTAAAAGATAGAATTCTATTTCTTGGCACCAAGAGCCCTATTTTTTAGACGAAGTGTAGTACTTCTACATTTTCTACATCGTGTAGCAGAGATATCTAATCGTGCACCACATGAAATACAAATTTTCATATGAAGTCTTGCTCTCTGTGCAATCTGTTTTTTTAACGGATCTGCGACTACCATGAAAAATCTCTCTTTATGCTATATTAATGCCTATTGACTATTCATTTTTCCAGCCAAGAGAATTGCAATCTCACCAGGTCTCTTTGCAACAGGAATATTGGCTTTGGCAAACATAGAAATTTTAGATTCTGCAGAACCATACGTTCCCATCACTATCGCACCTGCATGCCCCATACGTTTTTCTTTTGGTGCACGTCTACCAGCAATATACCCAACAATTGGTTTCTTAAATCCAATATCAATAATATGTTGAGCCAAGACTTCTTCTGCGTCCCCTCCAATTTCACCAACAATCACCATACCCTCCAGTTCTGGCTCATCCTTCACAATATTAAACGCATCAATCATTCTTGTACCATTTATGGGATCACCACCAATACCGATGGTTATGTTCTGACCAAACCCTGCACTTGTCAGGTTATTTGAAATTTCATAGAGTAATGTACCACTTTTGGATAAAACAGCAATTTTTCCTGCAGAAAATGGACTTGCAGGCATGATTCCCACTTTGATTAAACCAGGAATTATAACTCCAGGAGTATTTGGTCCAATCATAATCGCTTCTTTTTGTTTCACCAATTCGATTACTTCCATCGTATCACGAATTGGTACATGTTCAGGAATGGCTACAAGTAATTTAATCCCAGAGTCTAATGCTTCCTTTGCGGCACTCAGAAAGAATTTTGCTGGAACAAAAATTATTGCAATTTGTGCACCACAAACATCAACTGCCTCCTTGACAGTGTCATAGATAGGTATTCGTTCATCAAATTTCTGACCACCTTTTCCAGGTGTTACACCAGCTGCAATATTTGTACCATACTCCATCATTAATTTTGTATGAACTGAGCCGTATTTTCCAGTAATTCCCTGCACAATAACTGATTGATTTTGATAATTACCACTTGCGTCTTTTTTTCCACGAAGAATTTCATAAACGTCTGTCATTTGTTGACCTCCAATACAGCTGAATTGATTGCAGCTTCAACTGAGTCAAACATTTTTGTTTTTGTATCTGCTAACATTTCTTTTGCTTTATCAGATTCTGAACCCATCATTCTTGCAAATACAGGAAGATCAATTATATTATTATTGTATGCTTGAATAAACGCAGATGCAACCGTTGTTGTTTTAACAATTCCACCATAAAGGTTAACTAAAATTCCTTTCACTTTTTTCATTTTACTAATCAATGTAAGTGCTTCATATACTGATTCAGTTGTCGCACTACCACCAACATCTAAAAATGCTGCAGGTTTTCCACCGTTGTCAGCTAACATATCAAATGTTGACATTACAAGACCTGCACCATTCCCAATTACTGCAATATTTCCATCAAGTTCAACTAATGAGAAACCACTTTTTTCAGCTTGTTCTTCTAACTCAGATTTTTCTTGATACTTTAATAATTCTTCATGCCTGAAATTTGAGTTATCATCTGTCATAATTTTACCGTCAAGTGCCATCAGTGTTCCATCTTTTAGTATTGCAAGTGGATTAATTTCCGCAAGCTCTGCTTCTTTTTCAACAGTAAGTTTTGATAGCCTTTTTAACATATCAATAAACTCAGATTCCTGATTATCATTTAGACCGATTTCATTAGCTACTTCTTTAGCTGTTTTATCGTCTACATCACCTAGACCAATTTCTTTAATCGTTTGAGTTTTGACCGATTCAATTTCTACACCACCTTCAGATGATGCAATTATAGTATAACACCTCTTACTACGATTCAAAAACAGCGACAAGTAAAGTTCTTTTTCAATATCAGCCATTTTCTCTAACAATATAGCTCTAGTCTTTTCTCCCTTTATTGTCATGTCAAGAATTTGTGGGTATTTTATCTCAAATTCATCATCATTATTACATTTTTGAATGCCACCGGCTTTTCCACGTCCTCCAACAGGAACCTGTGCCTTGATTACAAATGGATATCCAAGTTTTTTTGCATCATTTCTACCCTTTTCAATATTATCTGAGGAAACACTTTCAGGTGTTCTTATTCCAAATTCCTTGAAAAGCTCCTTTGCTTGATATTCTAAAAGTCGCATGTATCAATTTCTAAATGAGGACTTTATATTCTGTTTGATGTTAACTAAAACTTTCTTCTAGTAACTCAATTACTTGTGAGAAACGATCTTTACTTTTTCGAAGTAATTTATCTGGAAACTCATCAATTGAAAAAACTATTTGTTGTTTGATGCTTGGAATCACCATTCCACCAGAGGTCACTATCTGTTCAATCACATGATCTTGTGTAAGAGTACAGATTAATTCCTCAAACGAGCCTTCCTTCTCCTCAAGAGTTTCTCTGTATAGAACAATTGGTAAATTAGTTTGTGTTACGATATTAGTGCCCTTTTTCAAAAGTTCGTTTAATCTATCTGTCGACCAGGTATCAAGGCTAATTTGTTTTACCATACTTAGTATAAGTGAATTTTCTATTTAACCTATTTCGGTATCCACTAATTTGATTAATTGTCAACGTTTTGTCAATTATTCAACGGATATACGAATTTTCTGCCCATCTATATCATCATTTTTGTATTCTTTACACGATTCCTGAAAATCAACCTGTTTCACTCTAACCAAAAACGATATTTCATCAATTTTTGTTTTTAACAGATCAAATGATTCCTTATCCAAATCTAAAATCGATGCCTTGCTTAAGATATCTGTAGGATTATATCCACGCTCCTTACGTAAAGTCTGTAGTCGTCTTGCTAGATCTTTAACAAGCCCTTTTGACATCATCTCTTGATTTCGCTCAACTGACAGTATTACGATTAAATTTCCTCTATTTGAGAACTGATAATCAGAATCAGCTTCAAAATCTATTACGAAGTCTTCATTACTCAGAATAATCTTGTTTGAGCCTACATTAAACGTATGTGAGTTTGCCTCTACTAGGTTATCTATAATCTCATTCGGATCAGTTTCTGCAAATATTTGAAGTAGTTTACCCATGTCCTGTTTAGCCTTTGGACCTATTGCCTTTCGCTCCAATTCAATTTTTGGAATAATAGGTAATCCCAATTTTTTTAACTCTACAAACTGTTTTAATCCATCCTGATTTTCAGTCTCAAAAATTTCAAATTTTTCTATATTAATCTGCGTTTTAAGCAATTCAGATAATGATTCCAAAATTTCTTTTTGACCTTTACCTACACAGATTAATGCATTTTCTAATGGCCACCTACGTTTTAACTTCCCCTTCATTCTTGCTGCAGAACTTATAGATACTATTTCCTTCATTAAATCAAACGACTTTTCAATTTTTTCGTTAGTCAAACTATCATCGATTTTCGGCCATTTTTCTAGTAGTATATTTTCTTTATTTCCAAAAATGTTGAGATAAAGATATTCACTTGTAAATGGAGAAAACGGATGTATCAATATGTCAAGTACTTTTAATGTTTCAGCAAGAATAGCATAAATAGTAAATCTTCTATCTTTTTTTGTTTCATCTTCTGCCCATAATTCTGATTTAGTAATTGGAATGTATATCTGACTTAGAGAATTAATCAAAAAATCTTCAACTGCTTTTGCAGATTCATGAAATTTACAACTGTCATTACATTGAGTAGTTTTTTGAATCATTCTTTGTAGTTTTGACAATAACCAAATATCAGGCTGAGTTAACAAATTATTTTGTTTTGCCCATTGAATTGTTGAGGATTTTGAATCAAATTTATCGTATTCACTATTTTGTTTGAAGTATAAATGAAGATGGTATAATGTACTAATGACTTGGAATGGTCTGGACATTAATTCTTTAGTACTAAAATTTAATGGCTCAATTGGACTCGCCTTCCACATAAAATAGAATCGAATAAGATCAGCTGGATATTTTTCTAAAAGATCAGATGCTTCTAAGACATTACCCTTGCTTTTACTCATTTTATTTCCATTTTCATCTAATACATGTCCTTGGAAAAGAAATGATTTGTATGGTGATATTGGCTGATTATTGTATATCACATTTTCAACCAGTAGTGTATATGCCCATCCACGTGTCTGATCAATCCCCTCTGTAAAAAACGGTGCAGGTATCTTACTCTCATATCTATCATCAGTAAGTGATGAGAATGGCGCAGAGCCACTGTTATGCCATGTATCCAATACAAACTCTTCTCTCTGCATCTTTGCATTACACTCTTTACAATTAATGACAATATTATCGATCCATGGTCTATGAAGTTCAAAATTTTCACCGTCTGGTAACTCCTTTGCAGCCTCAACGATTTCTTTTCGTGAAAATAATCGTTCCACATTTTCACATTTATCACATTTCCAAATTGGGATTGGGCATCCCCAGAATCTTTCACGTGAAATACACCATGGGTGTTTTTCTTTTATGATTTCAAGGAATCTGTTCTTTGGTTGGTCAAAAAAATATTCAACATCTTCTGCAGCTTTAATGACTTTATCATCAAGTCTATCTAACATGTAAAAATATTCTCTTCGTGCTAACCAAACTAATGGATTACTACAGCGCCAACAGTGTGGATAACTGTGCTTAATCTTTTTTCCTACTTTCCCAACTCTTGCATTTCGTTCTATTATCGCATCTTCAATTTTTTCATCTGCATCACGTACAAAAATGCCTGAATATTCTCCCGCTTCATCAGTAAAGTGCACCTCGTCATTAATTGGGCTAAAAACATCAACCTTTCTTTTAGTTGCTATATTATAGTCATCTTCACCGTTTGCAGGTGAAAGATGCACTAGTCCACTTCCTGTGTTTACATCAACAAACTCTTCAGCTACAACAACATGATAGTTATCTTTCTGAGATAATTTTGCAAGTTCTGGAATTTGATCTAAAAGTGGATGAATGTATTTTTTACCTTCAAATTCTGACCCAGAAACTGTTTTGAGTATTTGATAATCTTTAACATTAACTTCAGTCATAAATTCATCTAGTATGATTTTTCCAACAATCCATACTTCATTCTCAACTTTAACTTCCACATACTCCTCATTCGGATTGGTACCAACCATTGCATCAGTTACAAGAGTAAATGGCATTGTTGTCCAAACAATCAAAAATTTTTCCTCGTCACGCAGTTTTACTTTGTAAAACAATGATGGATCTTTTTTCATTTCATATCCTTGATTCACTTCAGAGTGACTAAGAGATGTTAAACAACTAGGACAGTATGCTACAACTCTATAACCTTCGGTTAGAACACCATTCTCATGTGCCTTTTTGAGTAGTTTCCACTCTCTTTCAATGAATTCATCCTTGTATGTCCAATATGCGTTTTCTTGGTTAAGTGAAACTCCAAGGTTCTTGTCTGCTTGCATCCAATCGTTATGATACTTTTTAATGATTTTTTTACATTCGGAAACCAACTCCATAATTTCTGCATCAGTCCTGTCTTCCTTTCGTCCTTTTTCTATACCGAGTTCTTTTTCAGCTTGTAGTTCAACTGGAAGTCCTTGAGTATCCCATCCAGCATTAAATATTACATTATTACCTGAAAGAACATTATACCTATACCACAAGTCTTTGAATACTCTTCCACGTAAATGCCCTGCATGTGGTTTACCGTTCATTGTTGGTGGGCCCTCAATAAACATAATTTCATTTTTTTTATCTGGTGATTTTGAAATAAGTTCATGGACGTTTTGCCCTTTCAAATACTCTTTGACATTTTTCTCAATTTGTTTAACGTCAAATTGGTCAACTAGTTCCATGTATCCGATTTGAACATTATCTCTATATGAATATGAGTATTAACTATCTTGGAAATATATATTAGAATTAAATTATAAATTTGTGGTTAATGTTCTAGTTGTAGGTTCAGGTGGACGCGAACATGCAATTTCTTGGAAATTATCACAATCGAAAAATGTTGAAAATGTATTTACTGCTCCAGGAAACGGTGGAACAGAAAACAATATCCCAATCCAAGCCGATCAGTTAGATGAGTTAGCAAATTTTGCATTAGAGAAAAACTGTTTTACGGTTATTGGACCTGAGGTCCCACTTGCAAACGGCATAGTTGACATATTTAATAAAAAAGATCTCAAAATATTTGGACCTACACAAGACGCTGCACAACTTGAATCTAGTAAGATTTGGGCAAAAGAATTCATGAATAGAAATAGCATACCAACAGCAGAGTTTCAAATATTTGATGATCCAGTAAAGGCAAAAAGATTTGTTGAGAGTTATGAGAAGCAAGTTGTCATAAAGGCAGATGGACTTGCTGCAGGAAAAGGAGTAATTGTCTGTAATAATAAAGATGAGGCATTTACAGCAATTGATAAAATATTAGTTGACAAAACATTTGGTGATGCAGGATCAAAAATTATCATAGAAGAACGAATTGATGGAATTGAGGCATCATATATTGCATTGTGTGATGGGAATGTTGGTATTCCTATGGCAACAAGTCAAGATCATAAACGAATATTTGATGATGACAAAGGACCTAATACAGGTGGAATGGGAGCATACTCGCCTACACCAATAGTTGATACTGCATTAGCAAAAAAAATTCAGAAAGATATTATTGATAAAACAATCTCATCATTAAAAAATGAGGATATTGATTTTAAGGGATTTTTGTATGCAGGTGTAATGATTCATGATAATACACCATACGTTTTAGAGTATAACGTACGGATGGGAGACCCTGAATGTCAACCGATCTTAATGAGATTTAATTCGGATCTACTGGAGTATCTAATTGCCGCGTCGGAAGGACGACTTGAACAATTACCAGAAATATCTTGGAATAAGAAATATGCAGTTTGTGTTGTCATTGCATCAAAAGGTTATCCAGAATCGTATACAAAAAATGATGAAATTTCAGGATTTGAAAACATTCCAAACAATGCAAATGTATTTCATGCAGGTACAAAAAATGTTGGAGGTAAGATATTAACAAACGGTGGGAGAGTTTTAGGAGTAACTGCGCTTGGTGAAACATTGCAAATTGCAATAGAAAATGCTTACATTGCAAATGATAAAATTACCTGCGCAAGTAAATATTTTAGAAAAGATATTGGTAAAAAAGGCCTAAATTTATTCTGAGATTAGAATTGATTCACTTTCAGAAATTATCCAATCCATTTTAATGTCATGTTCTGAAGCTGGTATTGATTTAATAATTTGTTTATTATATGTTAATGCGATTTTAGTAACTGACTTGTCTGCAAGAAATTTATCATAATATCCATGTCCATATCCTAATCTAACCCCATCCTTTGTAAGTCCAATGGCAGGAACTAAAATAACATCAAATGATTTTTCTTCAGGCCAGTCATCTCTCGGTTCTAAGATGCCAAAATTACCTTTTTCAAGTTTGTTGAAGTTTTTAATTGCTCTAAAAACAATAATATCATTTACCATTTTTGGTAGTGATACATGTTTTTTCTGATTCAGAAGATCTAGAATTATTGATTTAGTTTGAACTTCGCTTCCAATAGAATAATAACATCCAATAGAATTTGCATCTATGAATGATTTGATCTTTTTTAGGCGTGAATAAATCTTCTCACTATGAATTTGTATCAAATCAAACGATGTCGAATCTCTTTTCTCAAGCAGCATTTTTCTTAATGCTGTTTTTTCAGGATTTGACAGCAATTCCTTTACTTAATGCAGTAGCAGTTACGGTATTTTTCAAAAGCATTGCAACTGTCATTGGGCCTACACCACCAGGTACAGGTGACGCAAATGATGCTTTTGAGATTATATCATCAAAATCTGTATCTCCTTTAAGCTTACCATCATGGTGAGTTGTTGCAACATCAATCACAGTAGCTCCATCTTTGATCATATCAGATGTAAGTGTAAATTTGTCTCTATCCCCAACTCCAGTTATTATAATATCTGCATCTTGACAGAATTTATGCAAATCTTTTGTTTTTGAATGACATGTAGTCACTGTTGCATTTTTTTGTAATAGTAGATGATACAGTGGTTTGCCAACTAAATTACTTCTATTTATGATGACAACATTCTTTGCTTCTAGTAATATTTTGTAATAATCTAACATCTCAATAATACCAGAAGGAGTGCAAGGTTTGAGTACTGCTTTTCCTGTAGAGAGTAGTCCAATACTATGAGGGGTTAAGCCATCAACATCTTTTTCTGGAAGAATTCTAGATATTGTGTCAAATTCATTTAGATGATTTGGAAGTGGTAATTGTACTAGTATACCATGAACAGACGAGTCTTCATTTAGCATATCAATTAGTTCATTTAATTCATTTTGTGATGTTTCGACAGGTGGTCGATGATCTTTTGTAATTATACCCGCCTCTTCACACGCTTTATGCTTATTTTTAACATATGTTTGAGAGGCTGAGTTATCACCAACGAGTATTGTTGCAAGACATGGAACAACATCTTGTGATTTTAGACTTTGAACAATCTGTGCTACATCTTGTTTGATATTTTTTGCAACTTCTAGACCGTCTATTTTAGTGCCTGCCATCAAAAAATTTGGAACTTTGTTATTATTTAATTACACTATGCTAATGTTTTTAGATACAAATTATCAATTTGATACATGAAGTATGAATATGATACTGAGACTTATCTTAAGCAAATTTCTGACTCAAATTCATATTTTAATACATTTCTGAGTAGGGATTCACTGGCAGCTGGAATCCTATCTTTAGAACCTGGAGGAGATGATACACAGGAACCTCATGATTCTGATGAAATGTATTATGTACTAAACGGAAATGGTTTTTTACGCATAAATAAAATTGATTATTCCATAAAGCCCGGAAAAGCCTTCTTTGTTCCAAAAAATGTAGAACATTGTTTTTTTGGAAACACAAAAAAACTAACTGTATTGTACTTCTTTGGCGGCTCTTAGTACTAATTTAATATTTTAACTCGTCTTTCTGAAATACGAATTTTTTTTCGTGCAAAAAGATTTACTGCCTCTGGATAAATCTTATGCTCCTTTGAAAGAATCCTCTTTGAAAGAGTTTCTTCGCTGTCACTCTCATTTACTTTGACAATTGCTTGAAGTAATATTGGACCAGAATCAACACCATCGTCTACAAGATGAACGGTACATCCAGAATATTTTGCACCATTTTCTAATGCCTGTTTTTGTGCATCAAGTCCCGGATATGCAGGTAATAATGCTGGATGTATGTTTAGAATACGATTCTTATATTTTTTAATGAAATATGGACTGATTATTCTCATAAATCCTGCCAAGCACACAAGTCCATTTTGTGGCGTGACACCATTCTTTGTTAGTAATGAAATTATTTTTTTGTCGTATTCAGTTCTACCACGTTTGAAATTCCTACTTTCTATAATTTCTGTTTTCACACCAAGTTTTTTTGCAATTTTTAATCCACGTGCATTAGATTTGTTTGATATTACGATTGATGGTTTGATTGGAATTTTTTGTTTTTCTATTGCTTTTAGAATTGCTTCCATGTTACTTCCGCGTCCAGAAATTAGAATTCCTAAATGTAGCAATAATTACATTTTATTTCTCATTAAAATAAAGTATTTGATTTATAGACGAATTTCATACTAACAAAACTTATCTTATAAAGAAATTTTGTATAATCATGGGAATACTGTCAAAAATTATCATATTAGTAGGTGTATTTGTGTTAGCATATGGCATATTTTCCGTTGTTGGAGTGTAGATTGATATTTCTACAGATCTATTATGAATAGTAAGAAACTAAAATTGTTTATTTGTTAATATTTTACAAAACTTGCAATTTATAATTAAAAACAATATCTAAATTATATGCGAGCAATTCAACTATCAAAAAATGGAATAAGATGTAAAAATGACTCATCAACTGTTTATCTCGATCCTAAAAAGATTAATCATGACGGGATTAATTTCGTTTCACATGCACATATTGATCATCTACCAAAGGGTGGTTCAGGTTTAACTTTAGCATCACGTGAAACAAATGAGATAGCAAAACTTCGTGGTTTTTCATTTGAAACAACAGACTCGCTTGAAAATTTTTCACTTATTGACAGTGGTCATATTTTAGGCTCAAAAGGAATACTTTTTGATGATACTTTCTATACCGGTGATATCACATTACGTGACAGAGGATTTCTTAAAGGCGCAAAAATTCCAAAATGTAAAACTCTCATAACAGAATGTACATTTGGCTTACCAGAATTCATATTTCCAGAAGTATCTGTGATTATACAACAAGTAAATGAAATAATTTCAGATTTGTATTCCAGAGGAAAACCGGTTCTTTTACTTGGATATGAACTTGGTAAGTCACAAACTTTATCACAATTATTTGCAAATTGGGATCCATTGTACTATCATGATTCTGTAAAAAAAATGAATGATTTGCATAGAACTTTTGGAATTCCATTAAAAGATGTTATGGGTCATTCAGAGGCTGAATCAAAAGGTCTTTTAGAAAAAAAACCATGGGTAATGATTGCACCAATGATGAATGCAAAAAATCAGTTCATACAACACATGAAAACAAAATATGACGCAATTACAATAGGGTTTAGTGGATGGGCGCACTCAAAAAAATTTCCATACCTGAGGGGAACTGATTACTCTGTACCACTAAGTGATCATTGTGATTATAATGAATTAATTAAGTTGGTAAATCAATCAGGTGCAGAAAAAGTGTATACAATTCATGGCTTTGTAGAGGAATTTGCAAGAGATCTCACACAACAAGGAATTTCTGCACAACCATTACGTGAATCATCATTAGATGATTTTTGCTAAGATATCATTAGGGACAAACTACACTCTGTATGGTTTGATCAGGAAAATTTCTATCAAACCAGTCTTTGTAGTTGGGTTCATTATTATATCGATCTAAATAATATTGCAAGTCTTTTTCTGAATCTGGGAATCCAGGAATTTTTGTTGGTGCAGGTATTGAAGTTGAAACTACTAGAACATCCTGTATGGTTTGATCAGGAAAATTTCTATCAAACCAGTCTTTGTAGTTGGGTTCATTATTATATCGATCTAAATAATATTGCAAGTCTTTTTCTGAATCTGGGAATCCAGGAATTTTTGTTGCTGAAACAAGCATTATACTGGTATCACACGTTAGGCGTTTATCTACTGTCGCTGTAGAAGAATCAGTGTCATCAATCATAGCCGCACCACCACCCGCAATGACAATTAAAGCTAATATGCCTATTCCAATCCCAACAAATTTCTTATTAGATTTTTTATTCGTATTTGGTTTTGCTTCAATATATTCGGTAGATTTTTCTTCGACATCTGTTTCTTTTACTAATTTACCAGTCTTCCCACTTTGTCTTTCAAGATACTCTCTTTCATATTTTTCAAAACCACTTTCATTTTTGATCATGTCTGATGGTTCAGGTTGGGCAGAATCTGTTTCTGGTTTTGTTATTCGTAAACCACAATTATTACAAAAATTATTTGATGCATAATTCTGAGAACCACATTCTGAGCAAATTTGGTTTATCGAATTATCTAATTCTGATTTTACAGTATCTATTTTATCATCAGGTCTATTACTATCATTTTCAAAATTAAATTCTGATTTTGTAGATTTTAATGTTCTTGGAAAATTAGACGGTTGTTTTTTTATGGGTTCAATTTTTTTAATTTTGATTCTATGTCTAGGAGTAAGATACTGTTGAACTAATGCTTCTACATATTTTCTATCTTGAAGTGGAATAAGACTGCGTGTTTCAAATGAGTTAATGATTTGTTTTAGTCTATCTGTACTTCCTTTACCAATTTCTAATAGTCGTAGTGCATCATCAATTGTAGAGTCTGACATTTGATCACTTTGTCCATAAAATGTTTATAAAAATTGATATGTATTCACCATTCTACGTTTTTTTCTAGTTTTATTCCATTTTTTGACACTGAAAAACCCATTATTTCTAGTGTATCTCTCATTGTTTTAGAATTACGTTTAAAAATATTTTCTGCTAATTTGACTTTTTCGTCATGCTTGAAATTTTGACCAATTTTGTATTTACCTCTCATTGTATTTGGAATTACTTTGATTACTGCAACCTCATTTAATACCTCCATTTCTGATTTCATTGGTTCATAACCACCTTCAGGCTGATATTTTTTCATCAGTCCATTTAATGCTAATGTTTTTTCCTCTTTATCTTCAACAATAACACATGTTCCCTTCATAACCACACTGACGTATAGTGTATCAGCAAGAGATGCATCGGTAGGATCAAAGAAATAAGACGGTAAAAATTCTAAACTTCTATCTACCTCAAAGCCAACTTTACTATTCCTCTTTATGTTTTCAAGTTTTTCACCTCTTATGTGAGAATGCATGTAGATTACATCGTTAATGAAAACAAAATTCATCGGTATAATTTGTGGAAACCCGTTTGAATCTATACTTGCAATTCTACCAGTTGACTCAACACTCAAAAACTCTATAATTTTTTCCTTAGACTTTATTTCTAATTTTCCAATTAATTGCATATTATATGGTAAGAAAAGAGGTCTTATTTTTGTTGATCTTTAAAGTATGGAATGACTTTGCTTGCAAATTTGTCAATAGAACCAAAATAATTTGAACCCCAGAATCTAATCACAAAGTGATTTACACCCGCTTTCAGGAATTTTTCAAATATTGGTATTATGTCATCAGGAGTTCCAACACCAGTTGATGATCTAGCAACTTCATCAGGAATTTTTGTTGCAGCTTCACGCATCTTAACAATCCAATCTTGATTAGACATGGAATACTCCGTAAAGTATTTTACAAAATCAAATCCTTCAATATCTTTTAGTTCATGTACTCTAAGAATTTCTGGTTTAAACAAACTGACTTTGACAGCCTCTTTCATTTTTGCCCATGATGTTTCTGGATCATCTGAAAAATATACATCGATGTCTAATGCCATCTGAAAATTATCTTTATCTTCCTGAGTTCGATTATTTTTATCCATAGATACTTCTATCTGTTTTTTATGATCTGCAAATAATTCTGGAGTGTATCCAATTGGCAACCAACCTTCACCATATTTTCCAGTCAATGCCAAAGTTCTCTTTCCACCTGATGCCATGTATGTTGGTGGATGTGGTTTTCTTATTGGAGGTGCTTGAAGGCACGCACCTTCTAATTTGTAGTATTTACCCTCAAAGTTTACTGTATTATCTGGTGTTGAACCATATAGTGTCTTTATCACTTGTATTTGTTCTTCCCATTTAGAAACTGGTTTCTCAAATGGAATACAAAATTCTTTTAAATTTTGTGCTTCTCCAGCACCAATACCTAAAATTGCACGTCCTTTTGAAACTCTATCAAGTGTAATTGCAGCTAGTGCGATGTTAGATGGATGTCTTCTAATTGCATCAGTGACACATGTTCCAAGTTCAACATGATTTGTGACAGCCGCAATGGATGATAGCATGACCCATGGATCTAACACTATAGCATTTTTCCATTGTGGGACATTTGTGTGGTCCATATAGAAAACAGAGTCATAACCAGTTTTATCAGCAAGCATACATGCTGTCAAAATTTGATCTTCGGTATATCCGGCTCGTGCAACATTTAATCCATTTTGGATACCAAACTTTAGCATACTCTCAATTCTTCATAATTGCCTTTTATATGGTTTTCAAAAATTATTATGTTTTGTACAAAAAATTAGTTTCTAATATAAAAACAAAAATTTAATTAAAGATTTCCAGAATTAATATCATTAAGACACTTGATGACATCATCCTTTGAAATTGGTATTGGGTTTGGATCTAGGTGTCCCTTATCAGTCATAACGACATCAGCAGCTTCATTCACATCAGCCTTTAATTCCATTTTATCAAATCCCAATTTTTCAATAACTTCTTTGAATCTGTCATAGAATATTGATTTGTTATGTTTGTGTGCAACAGTAGTACATGATGATAATGAATAACCATGGGGAACTCCTTCATTTGAGAAAACATATGATAATGCATGACCCAGTGTAGTTGAGCAATTACCAAATCCCATACCTGATAACATAGAACCATATGGATAGTTTTCTGGTTTGTCATTCATTATTGCATCGTATAATACATCAAATGCCTGTTTACATAAAGTCCGTGTTAGATCATTTCCAAGTTTACTATCATACCCTTCAGTAGCCTGTGCACATGCATCACACACCGAATTCTTAAGAATCTGTTCTGGGGTTCCATCCATAAAGTATGAATCAATTATAGCTCTGTCTGCAAGAAATCTATCTTCATGAAGCAATTTCTTCTTTCCATCAAATTTAAGCACACAGTAAGTTGTCATTTCGGCTCCTGTACCAAATGTTGTAGGGATTAAGATTTTTTCAACACCAAAGTCTGCTGCAGAATATTTTACTACATCAAGAGAACTTCCACCTCCAAGACCAATTAACACAGATGGGTTTTTGCTTTTAAATTCAGACACTAGAGCATTAACATCATCAATAGATGGCTCTGGTGTGACTTTATCAAATAACATGTAATCTTGTATACCCATTCTGTCTAACCACTTACTTGAAAGCTCAGGTGGTGTGGTCGTAACAACTAGAGCATTTTTTGGGTATTCAGCTTCTGATAATGCATTTTCACCAAATTCAATTTTTTTTGGAAGTAGTACTTTATCCATGAACACATGAATTTTTTCTCTTTTTTATACCTTCAGTATGCAATACCCTTAAGTTATTTTTAACATGAATAAAGGAGTGATAAAATATGATCCAATCAGACCTCCAGAAAATATAGAGTTTCTAGATTCAGTTAAAATTTTGAATGAAGGAATAATTGCTGCAGATCCTGAGAGTTCTCTAAAACCATTTTTTTTGAAAAATAAAATTAAAATCAAAAAATCAGTGATAGACTTGAAAATGTTTGACAATGTCTATATTGTTGCAATTGGGAAAGCGGCAGATATTATGGCCAGGTTTGTTTTAAAAAAAGTAAGTTTCAAGCAGGGCATGGTTGTAATGCCGTCATCATATACACCAGTATTTTCCCACAAAAAAATTCAATTTTTTCAGAGTGGCCATCCATTACCTAATAGACAAAGTGTTAGGGCAGCAACTTATCTGGAAAAACTTGTTTCTAACACACAAAAAAATGATTTTGTAATTTTTTTGATTTCTGGTGGAGGTTCGGCATTAATTTCACAGCCAATGGGAATTTCTCTTAAGGAAAAAATTTTGGTAAATAAGGAATTAATTCATTCTGGCGCAAACATTAACGAGATTTCGTGTGTAAGAAAGCATATTTCAAAAATTAAGGGTGGTAAAATTATCCAGAAAATGAAATGCACTGGTATTTCACTAGTCATATCTGATGTAATTGGTGATGATCTAAGCTCAGTATCATCTGGATTAACATTTGCAGATAAAACTACTTTTTCACAGGCATTAAAAATTTTAAAAAAATATAAAATTCATAATAAAATTTCAAAAAATATAATTAGTGTTCTACAAAATACTGGCAATGATAAATTTCCTGAAACACCAAAGAAACCAATAATAAGAAATATTGTCATTGCAAATAATCACAAATGTCTTCTTGCAATGAAAAATAAAGCAAAAAAAATGAATTATACCACAAATATAATTCACAGTCTTAATTCTGATGTTAAAGTTGCCACAAAAAAAATTATAAAAACTCTTGAAAGTTCAAAAAAGCAGTGTTTAATTTTTGGAGGTGAGACTACTGTTAATGTTAGAGGTAATGGTAAAGGTGGTAGAAGTCAGGAGTTGGTATTACGTATATTACAAGAATTACACAATAGTCATCATAACCAGTTTATTATCTCATCTGTCGGCACTGATGGTATTGATGGAAACACCAAATTTGCAGGTGCAATTACATCAACTAGAAATGTTTCAATTAATAAAAAATATTTAAAAAATAATGATTCGTTTAATTATTTTAAAAAATTTGGCAATTTGATATACATCGGACCAACTCATACAAATGTTAATGATATAGGATTAATCATTAGACAAAGTCTCTAGAATTATTTGAAACCGAATTCTCATCTTTAGTATGAAAATTCCTTGCTGCAATATTTTCTACTAATCCTATAACATGATAGTTTAGTTCTAGATTTCTTTGTGTCGCTAATTGGTTAATGAAATAAATTTTATCGTTAATTATTTGATTGTCTGTCTGACACTTACTAACTAGTATATCATGCATTTCTTTTGAATCACACATTACATCTACTGTATCAAGATCCCGTATAATGAAAACACCTAATCCCCAATAAATTCCAACATGTAATGCAATGAATTTTGATTCCTCATTATTTTTAACATCTAATTTTCCTCCTGAAATATAGGCAGGTGGATGTTTTCTTATTTGATTCACTATTTTACTCTCAGTTTTTATCGACCATGTGTATTGTTCTATTGTTCCATCAAAAAATAATTCATGTTTCATAAGTCAATCAAAAAGGTGTGCTTTATCAATATAATTTGAATTCTGGGCTTAATGATCAATTCCTAAATCGAAATTATGATGAAATCTCATAACTTCTTCAGAAGAATGGTAGACGAACTTGTAGATTTTTCTGAACATGATCCTGAATTGGCAGATGGTATTAAATGGCTTGATTTACAGGCACAAAAAAAAGGCATAACATTCTATGATATGGTTTTTGAAGTATTGTATAATCATGATATTAATTCCAAGGCTAAAACTTGGCTGAAAACAAGAAACTAACTATCTTTTTTCAATAGAAATAAACTTACATCCTTGCGGACCATCATATTTTCCAACATACGTTGCTTTAGGTCTGTACAACATTGGTTTTGGTGCGGCTTCAGCAAATCTCTCTTCAATTACATGTGCAGACCAACCAGCAACTCGTGATATTGCAAATATTGGCGTATTCAAATCCATTGGAATTCCTAACATGTAGTAAACTGATGCGCTATAAAGATCCACATTTGGGAATATATCAGAACCTTTTTTCTGCTTCATTATCTTTGATGTCACTTTTTCTACTTTTTCCGTAATATCAAACCATGGCATTGATGTTTTTTTAGATAGTTTTTTTGATAGTTCTTTTAGAATCATTGATCTTGGATCAACTGTTTTATAGACAGCATGACCCATTCCCATAATTCTTTCACGCCGTTCAATTCTTTTTTTTACCCAACTTTCAACATTTTCATATGTTTTAATATCTAATAACATCTTCATGACTTCAAAGTTTGCACCTCCATGTAATTCACCACTTAATGCACCAACTGCAGCACTTACTGCAGAATACATATGTGCACGTGTAGATGCAACTTCTCTTGCTGCAAAAGTTGATGCGTTGAACGTATGATCAGCATGCAATATCAAACATACATCAAAAATGCGTTCTAACTCCTTATCTGGTTTTTCACCTTTTAACATGTACAGAAAATTTGCCGAGTGACTTAGATCAGGATCAGGCTGAATTGGTTCGTTATTATTTCTTATACGTTCCCAACTTGCTACAATAGTTGGAACTTTGGCAATTAAATTCACGGCTCTTTGATAACTAACCTCTTTTGCAGTTCCCTCTTCATTATAATATCCAGCAAGTGCTGCAACAAACGCTTGAAGTACATCCATGGGTTCAGCATTTTTACGCCAATTCTTCATATTTTTTTGCATTTGTACTGCAATCATACGTGAATCCCTAAGATTTCTGTTAAATTCATCAAACTCTTTCTGTGTAGGGAGATGATCATGTAATAGTAAAAAACATGTTTCTTCAAAATTAGAATTTTTTGTAAGATCTAAAATGTCATATCCACGATAAATTAGTTTTCCTTTGTCGCCATCAATAAATGAGATTTTTGTATCAGCAATTGGGATATTTCTAAGACCAATATTTTTTGTCTCCATGAAAGATCTAGGCATCAAATCCTTTTAAATTTTGAATGGTAGACTGAAATTTACGAATAAATTCACTAATTAGTCTAATCTATCAATTATGTCACATAAAGCATAATTTTTCATCAAATTTTATGTCACAGTCAGAACGAGATGTAATGAAGCAAGTTGATGCAGAAATTCTTAATGCATCACCAGAGTTCTTGAAAATGGTTCAAACCTATGACTTGGAAAATCAGTTAACTGGAAATACCATATACGATATTTACACAACAATTTTAAAGAAACAACGTGACCAAAAGAAAATTATTCCAAAAACCAAATAAATTATTATTTTTTTTGGTTTAAATGAGGGTTATAGAAAATCATCATGAATTAAGTCATGGTAAAAAAATCCATTAAAACAAAAACCGTATGTGTCTCACATGAAGAAGACGCAGACGGTATTAGTTCTGCGGCATTAATAAAACAGGCATTTAGTGGCGAAACAATACTTGTGGATTATCCTGGAATGATGGATTCCATGGAGCCATTACGAAATGATGACAAACTTAAGCAACTTTTCATTTGTGATCTAGGACTGAATAAAAAAAATGAATCAGAGTTTGTTGAATTGTTGTTAACGCTAAGAAAAAGAAAAGTCAAAGTGACATATATAGACCATCATGATCTTGATAAAAAAATTATAAATCAGTTAGAAAAAATCAATGTGAAAGTAATTCATGATGTTAATGAATGTGCAACAGTACAGGTTTATAATGCATTTAAAAATAAATTAAATGATCATGCAGCATTTGTTGCAGCATGTGCAGCAATTACTGATTATATGGAAGACAGACCATTAGGTTCAAAATTATTGCAGATTTTTGATCGACAATTTGCATTAATCAGTGCTACAGTGCTTACATACAATATAGTTGGTCATCAAAAGGATCCTGATTATTTATTATATCTTGTAGATTCATTAAGTGAATCAAAGTATCCACATGATATTCCAAATATGTATGAATTTGCACAGTTACAAGTTGGAAAACTTGCAGAGATAATATCCAAAGTTAAAAAATCATTGAAAGTGAAAAAAAACCTTGGATATATGGAAATTACTGATTCAGGTGCAAGTGGAGCAGTAAATTTTGTTTTAGGCTTATCAGGAAAAAATGTAGGTGTTGCTTACAAAGAACGTGTTGATTATGGAATTTATGCTGTTTCAGTGAGAGGTTCAAAAACTTGTAATGTTCATCTAGGAAAACTGGTTAATAGACTGTCAACCGAGTTTGGCGGTTCAGGTGGAGGACATGACAAGGCATGTGGTGCATCAATTCCTAAACCAGTAATAATTAAATTCATTAATGCTCTCAATAAAGAGTTAGAAAAATAATTTGTCTACAACATCATTACGTAGTGATCATAAACTTATAGAAAAGGTATTGAATGCACTTGATACTACAATTGTATTACTAGAAGAGGGTAAAAATATACCTCCAGAAATTTTATTACCAACCATTGATTTTACACAGAACTTTACAGGCATATGTCATCATGGAAAAGAAGAAGATGTGTTATTCCCTGCATTGGGAAAGGTAGGATTACCAACTAAGATGGGTCCAATACGTAGAATGTTACAGGAACATGAAATTACAAAACAATTAGCAGAAAAAATTGCAACTTCAGTAAATTCATATCTTGTATCTAGAAGCTCAGGTGAATTAATTAACTCACTAAAAATGTATAATCAGCACGTAAAAGAGCATTTGTGGAAAGAAGATAACCGTTTGTTTATGATGGCCGATGCAAGGTTAAATTATGTTGCATCTGATGTTGATACTAAATTAAAACATGTTGAAGATTCAAAATTGAATCAAATTGGAAAAACTCGTAACGAGTATGAAAAATTAGTAGATGATTTAGAAAAATCGGTTTCACAGGTTTAACTAGATACCTCTACAATCATGTCAATTTCTACAGTAGAATTTAGTGGTAGACTTGATACACCAACTGCAATTCTTGAATGTTTTCCAGCCTCACCAAAAATCTCAAAAAGTAAATCTGATGCAGCATTAATGATTTTTGGATGTTCGATGAAACTAGGATTTGAATTCACAAATCCTGAAATTCTTACAATTTTTGTAATATTATCTAAAGTGCCTAAATGTGCATTCAAATGGGCAAGTGCGTTAATTATACATAATTTTGCAGCATCTTGAGCAGTTTCAATTGATTGCTCATCTGGAACTTTTCCTGTAAATTTAAGATTGCCATCTTTAATTGGAATTTGACCTGAAACAAATGCAAGATTACCTGTTAACACCACTGGAATGTATGATCCTGCAGGATTTGGCGGGGTCGGCAGAATAATCTCATTTTCTTTCAATTTATCCATTATCATAACAATGATTTTTATAATTCACTTTTATTTTTTCCTAAATACTAAATCAATTTTGATCGCCCGCTCTATTTTTTGGATGTTTCAGTCTAATGTTATCTCATTTTGATCTACATATATTGAAGATACCACTTAGTACACCACAATCAGTAACTCTAGAGAAAGTCAAGCGCGTTAGATCAATTATCGAAAAAAACATCAATGATGAGCATAAATTTAAAAATTTAGAACATGAAGAATTAAACGATTTTCACAAGATCCTCCAAATATGTGAATTTGTTCTAGAAAAATATGAGAACAAAAAAGCATTAAGACAAGACTTAAAGAAATTTGTAAACACTATAGAATCAACATTAATGAATTTGGAACCACTTGACGATGAAATCAACGAATTGGTTGTATCAGCTGACTTTTCTATAAATAAAATGAAGGAGTTTGAATCAAATTTATTCGAATCTAAGATGGATTCACATCAATACCATACCAATAACTGTCTATTTTAGGCGTGAAAGGAAAAAGACTGTTGAATAAATTTCACCCAGTTTACGATAGCAATTTACTCACGTGAATACCTACTAAAATCTGTAGACAAATGATATAGTGAAATAATATGAGTTTGGCACCACAAGAATTAGAGAATAGCGCTAGTAAATATGCAGAAGATGCAATAAAGGCAGATTCACAGGGAGCCGTAGGTATGGCAATATCTGGATATCAAAACGCATCTGACACACTTATGAAGTTAATGAGATTGTATCCTGACAGCAAGTTAAATCTGGTCTATACTGAAAAAATAAGAGCATATCAAGGACGAATAAAGGATCTTAGGAACACTCGTGCTGGAAATGTTGAACCTGTTGTAGATCCAAATGCAAGTCCCGAAGAACAAAAAAAGGCACTTGCCAGAGTACAGCCAAACAATAGTTCTGATGGTGATTTAGAAGATTTAATTCTAAAAGAAAAACCAAATGTAAAATGGATTGAAGTCATTGGTCTGGATGATGCTAAAAATGCATTACGAGAGTCTATTGTTTATCCAAGCAAGAGACCTGATTTATTTCCATTAGGATGGCCTAGAGGAATGTTACTCTATGGTCCACCGGGAACTGGAAAAACAATGCTTGCAGCTGCCACTGCCAATGAATTAGATGGATATTTTATTAATGTAGATGCCGCATCTATGATGAGTAAGTGGCTTGGTGAAGCAGAAAAAAACGTTTCAAAACTTTTTGCAATGGCACGTGGATATTGCGAAAAAGAGGGCAAGCCTGTAATTCTTTTCATTGATGAAGTTGATTCATTACTTGGAGATAGAAACAGTGAGGTAGGTGGTGAGATTAGAGCCAAAAATCAGTTCTTATCTGAGATGGACGGTGTAAACGGTAAAGGAAAAGAATTGATGATGTATGTAATAGGTGCCACAAATAAGCCATGGAGTCTAGACAGTCCATTTCTTCGAAGATTTCAAAAACGGATTTATGTGTCACTACCATCAACCGAAGCAAGAGAGAATTTGTTTGAGCTTTATACATCACCATTAAGAAAAAGCACAAGAATTAATCCACTGACTCTTGCAAAACACTTTGATGGCTACAGTGCCAGTGATATTAAGGATGTGTGTCAAGGTGCACAATTACAAGTTGTGAATGAATTATTTAAATCACCAAGTTTTTCAGAGCCAGTTGAAGGTCAGGCACCATCTCAACCAAGAGAAATAACTATGACTGATTTTCGTGATATAAAGCAAAAAAGAAAACCAAGTGTTTCAGTAGAAATGATTCGTGCATATCACAAATGGCGTGACCAATTTGGTGCATTATAGAATATTTTTGCGATCATTTCAATAAATTTAAATTCAGAATTAAGATGACACAACGTGGGTCACAATTTCCGTAAAAAAATCAAAACATGCTGGTAAAAATGCTAAGCTGATCCTTTCTGATGGTACAATTTTTGATGGAATGGGGTTTGGTTTTTCTACCACCGTTTTTGGTGAAATTGTCTTTAATACAGGGATGGTTGGCTATACAGAAGCTCTAACTGATCCCTCTTACAATGGCCAAATTCTTACACTAACATATCCATTGGTTGGGAATTATGGAATTCCAGATTTAACCGAAGTCGATGAGGATGGAATTTCTAAATTCTTTGAATCCGATATGATGCAAATTCGCGGACTAGTAGTTCACGAGTTGTCTCAAACTGCAAGTCATTGGAATCTGAAAATGACTCTAGATGAGTGGATGTATAATGAAAAAGTTCCAGGCATCTCTGGAATCGATACTAGAGCAATTACCAAGATGCTTACAAGCAGTGGTGTGATGATGGCTGCTCTTGTTGTGTCTGATGAACAAATTGATGTTGAAAAAATCAAAAAAGAACTTACTAACGTTACAAAATACAATTCTGAAAAATTTATGGATATTGTATCCACTAAAGAGGAAAAAATCTATGGTGATGATAATCAATCTGTAGTTGTTATTGACACTGGAGCAAAAAATGCCATTGTTAGAAATATTCGAGAGTTAGGATACAAAGCAATAGTCGTTCCCTGGAATACTCCGTTTGATAAAATAATGGCATATAATCCAAAAGGAGTTGTTTTGAGTAGTGGTCCTGGCGATCCTCAAAATTGTCCTGAAACTATTGATACAACAAAAAAATTAATTGAAAATAATGTTCCTACATTAGGTATTTGTTTGGGTGCACAAATTATTGGCATTGCGGGAAATACTGAAACTTATAAACTAAAGTATGGGCATCGTGGTCAGAATAAACCTTGTATCAATTTAGAAACAAATCAGGTTTATGTTACGAGTCAAAATCATGGTTATGGAATCAAGCCTGAATCTTTAGAGCAATCTGATTTTAAACTATGGTTTTCAAACGCCGATGATAACACAGTTGAAGGCATAAAACACAAAACAAAAGATTGCATTGCTGTACAATTTCATCCCGAAGCTGCACCTGGTCCTTTTGACTGCAAATATGTTTTTGATGAATTAAAAAAATTGATGGAGAGATAACAAATTGCCAAAAAATGAATCACTAAAGAAAATTCTTGTACTTGGAAGTGGTGCAATAAAAATCGGTGAAGCAGGAGAGTTTGATTATTCTGGAAGTCAATGTCTTAAAGCAATTCATGAAGATGGACTCAAAAGTGTATTAATTAATCCAAACATCGCAACAATTCAAACTGACACTAGATTTGCAGACAAAGTCTATCTCCAACCTGTGACTCCCGAATATGTTGAATCTGTAATTGAATCAGAACGACCTGATTCAATCATGTTGTCATATGGTGGGCAAACTGCATTGAATTGTGGTGTAAAATTAGATGAGATGGATATTTTACAAAAGTATGATGTCAAAGTATTGGGAACCCAAATCCCAGGAATTATGGCTACTGAAGATAGGCAGAAATTCAAAGATAATATGCAAAAATGTGGCGTTCCTGTTTTGAAGAGTAAAACAGTTAACAATTTTGAAGATGCCAAAAAAATTGCGGAAGAATTGGGTTATCCAGTAATTGTTCGTGTAGCCTACACTTTAGGTGGAAAGGGAGGCGGTATCGCTCATAATGAAATTGAACTGCATGAGATTGCAGGACGTGGACTTGCAGCAAGTCTTGTTGGGCAAATTCTAGTTGAAGAGTATATTGGTCATTGGAAGCAAATTGAATATGAGGTAATGCAGGATTATGGTGGAAATAATGTAATTGTGTGTAATATGGAAAATGTTCTTTCAATGAAAGTACATACAGGAGATAACATTGTTGTTGCACCATCGCAAACAATCAATAATCATGAATATCACATGCTACGTTCTGCTGCAATACGTGCTACAAAACATGTTGGAATCGTGGGTGAATGCAACATTCAGTATGCATTAGACTCTGACTCTGACAGATATGTTGCTATCGAGATCAATCCTCGTCTTTCACGTTCTTCAGCTCTTGCTAGTAAGGCAACTGGTTATCCACTAGCATACATGTCTGCAAAAATAGGATTGGGTTATTCACTTCCTGAATTAGTTAACAGAATTACAAAGGTTACAACTGCATGTTTTGAGCCATCATTAGATTATATTGTTTGTAAACACCCAAGATGGGATTTTGAAAAATTTGAACTTGTTAATCGCAAACTAGGAGTAACTATGAAATCAGTTGGTGAAGTAATGGCTGTTGGAAGAACATTTGAAGA
>Ga0315338_1001287_pt1 | contig 33399 bp, 27 predicted proteins | sample ASW8metaG_FD_204518 | JGI IMG/M metagenome (GOLD analysis project Ga0315338, IMG submission 204518) | Ammonia-oxidizing marine archaeal communities from Monterey Bay, California, United States - ASW #8 | ecosystem: Environmental > Aquatic > Marine > Coastal | place: USA: California | collected... | reverse complement strand
CGATTCCAGGACTAAAAGTCAGGAGGCTACCGGTGAGACGATGGGAGCCACAGAGAGAGCAGAGGCGGGTGAAGGTGGTGGCTGAGTTCTGCGCTTCACGCAGTGCTGACGGTTGGATCGGAGCCATGCGCACCTCTTAATTAAGCAATTTGATGTTCGTATGACACGCATTGTGCTCCATGCGATAGTGTGAATCAATAAGAAAAAATTGCCCATGATAGGGCGCTTAGCCTAACAGCAATGAGGTGAGTAACCTACGAGCGTGACCGACCGGTCCATGAATTGGCGGAAGCGCCTGGGAGTCGAACCCAGCCCCCCCGCGTTGGCGGGGAGCGACCGGTTTTGAAGACCGGGAGGGTCACCGGGCCCCGTTCGCTTCCGGATCTTCACCCGCCACCGATGACGCCGTTACCTAACCGGGTCTCTGCAAACGGATGTGCTGCTTGGTTTCAGGTCAGAGCCAGGCGACTAACTCGCTCCGCCCCGTGGGTCAGAGAAAGAAACCGATCTGCGCGAAATCGGCTTCCCAGTTTAACGCAAGCGAACCTAGCCTTCGATTAACCGAACTTCTCCGGCGCGTGGCCCCTTTTGCGACTCCTCGATGCTGAAGTCTACCCGCTGACCCTCTCTTAGGAGCTCGAATACGGCACCACGGACCGAACTCCGGTGAAAGAAGTGCTCAACACCACCTTCGTCGCGGATGAAGCCGAACCCCTTGTCAATTAACAGCCGTGCGATCGTCCCACTTGGCATGTGGTTCCTCCGAAGCTCGCAGCACTGACCATCGAGTAAACCGCCACTACGCTTCCGCGAGCCATAGCGCCCATTTTCTGACACCAAGCCGAAGCGTTTAGCGGCGCGCCGCGGGCACCAAAACCCATCTTAGGCTCAGGGTTTAATCCAAGCCCAAACGTGATCAGTCTATTGAGGTGTTTGCCAGAAGTCAACCATTTACGCATGTTTAGCGGAATTCGAGCACCGGCCCTACTCGGGCTTCTTAGCGATCGCTCTCGCCTTTTCTTCGGGTGGAGATTCGGGCGACGGTTTTATCTGAGGGGGTTCGGACGAGACCACGGATTTGGACTCATTCGCCACGGGTCTTGCCTGCTGCGCAGCCATATCTGGCCGAGGCGGCGCCGGCTTGGTGCCTTTCGGTGGAACGGGTTTTTTGGGTGGTGGATATGTGGTCCAGAAGTGCCGCCCGCATGCCGGGCATTCCCAGAATTGCTGAGGAGTCCAGGTGTCGTTAGGCCCAGGGTCCTTGAGCTCCATCTGGTTGCCACAGCGCTGGCACCGGATCTGAATCTGGACGTCGTGCATGGGCGGATTCTACAGTGCGAGGTTAGACTTGGCTAGTGCTCTGCCGAGGCACTGATTTCACGGCGAGATGGGATTGGATCTGTATGAGTATTATCGTTCCTGGCATCGTGCTGTGTGCCGGCCGTTCCAGTCGAATGGGTCAGCCCAAGGCGCTCCTACCAACATCGACGCGTAATGAAACGTTCATCGGCAGAATTGTGAGTGTGCTCCGTCAAGGTGGTGTCGATGATGTTGTTGTTGTTGTTGGTCCCGGTACCCCGCCGCTCGACGGCGCGCTGGCACACGAGAATCCTCCTCCCCGCGTAGTTGTAAACCCGTCGCCGGGTCGAGGGCAACTCTCATCGTTACTTGTCGGGTTGGGAGCTATTGACCGGCCTGGTGTGGGCGGGGTTCTCGTCACCTTGGTCGATGTGCCATTGATCGATGTCGAGACTGTGTCTCGATTGAGGGCCGCACACCAGCGAACCCGTGCGCCGGTTGTCAGGCCGGTCCAAAAAGGACGGCATGGGCATCCGGTGATCTTTGATCGCGCTGTCTTTGATGAGTTGAGGTGCGTCAATCCAGACGGCGGAGCAAAGACGGTGGTCCACGCTCATCTGACTGACGCGGTAGAGGTTGCCGTGGAGGTAGACGGTCCGTTTCTCGACATTGATACACCGGCGGAATACAAGCGGATCTTTAACCGCGAGCTTCCACCGCTGTCGGGTACCTGCCGCGGCTGAGTCGTTGATCATCGCTAGTGGTGCGCATAGAATGGCTCGGTTGGGCCAGTGGCGCAGTTGGGAGCGCGCGTGAATGGCATTCACGAGGTCGCCGGTTCGATCCCGGCCTGGTCCACCACTTCTTTTCTCACCCGCTCAATACTCAGTGAACATCCTCTGGACTTCTCGCAGGTCGGTGGTCACGGCCAGAGCCAGCATCAACAGGATCCGAGCCTTTACTGGGGAGAGATCCTCACCACCAATCCGCTGGGCTGTGAGCGATCCTTGTCCGGGTGTCACCTGGCGCCTCACTTGTCGTTCGGTGAGCACCCGACCACGGCCAGTCCGGCTGGTGACGACGACGGGTGTGCCGGCGTGGCTAACCGCCTCGATCGCCTCGTGTTGTTTGCGACTCACCGATCCGGCCCCCGCTCCGGCGACGACGATACCGGCCGCCCCAGCTTCGACTGCGCGCCTGATCAAATCACCCGGCGCATCTTGGTAGCTAAGCAAGACATCAACCCGTGGCAGCCGCTCAATCGACGTCACATCAAACTCGCTCGAAGCTGTGTGGCGGCGTTCAGTTCGACGGTAATATGAGACTCGGTCGGTGTCCACCTGGCCGAGGACACCATAGCCTGGTGCGTAGAACGCTTGCAGGCTCTGGGTGTTCGTTTTCGAGACTTCACGTGCTGAGTTGATCTCGTTGTTGAGGACGACGAGGACCCCTTTTCCACGCGACGCGTCGTCTGCCGCGACCCGGAAGCCCTGCAGGAGGTTGGCCGCGCCGTCGTAGCTTAACGATTGAGGCGGTCGCATGGAGCCGACGACAACGACTGGCTTATCGCTGCGGACGGTCAGATGGAGAAAATACGCAGTTTCCTCGAGGGTGTCCGTTCCGGTTGTAACTACGATACCCGTAAGGTCTGGACGGCCAGACAAAAGCTCGTTAACCCGACGTGAGAGCTTGAGCCATTGGTCGAGAGTCAGCATGCTGCTCGCGACGTTGTCAAACTGCTCAGCCTCAGAGACGGCATACCGATCGAGGAAAGGAATCGATTCGATCAGCTGCTCGGCGGTCAGACGTCCGCCGGGTCGACTCGATATAGTGCCGCCGGTGGCGATCAAGCGGATCGTTGGGAGCGAGTCCGGCTGACCGGCAAAGACGCACGGTGCGTCTAACAGGAGCGGAATCACCAAAACCGCGAGCAGTAGCTCTCGGAGTGGGCCGCAACGGCTGCAGGCTGTCAGCATCTGCCTAGGACCACTGGATGTCACGGCCGCAGCGTACTATATCGGACTAAGCTGAGTTAGATGCTACGTTGTGGGCCCTCGTGAGGAAGCTGACCAAAAGATCGGCAGCCTCAGTGGGTGTTCGGCCGTAGAAAGGCATCAGAGCGGTTGGGCCTCCAGTCAGTGTCACGAGATACGCCCGCCAGCGGTCAGGCCTTAGGGCCGACACTTCGATTTCGTAGACACGGCCGTTGATGGTCTCTTCGAAACGGTGTAACTTCACGACGCCGAGGTCTCTGGGTATTGAAGGCTCGAGGCTGCCTTGGCGACAGACCTCATAGACGCCGAATTCTATCGCGATGAGCGGTACCGTCAAGCGAAGCAACACGCGAAGGCATCGTCAACACCTGGAGACCAGGCGCAGGCCTCCGGTACAAGGCGAACGAAATGTCCACCGTGTCTCGTTCTCCACATCGCTCGCACAGTGTTTCCACATGTTTTGCACAGACGGCGGCTAGTTTTGACGACGCCTCGGCACTTCCGCCTTTTCCGCACGCCCGGTCTGGCCTCGTTTCAGCAGGCCATAATGACACTTGCCGCTGAGTCCGATCCGTGGCGAGCGCGACAGACGGCGGTTCTCGTCCCGACCACGGCGGCGGCGACCCAGCTCAGTCGCGCGATCGAGACAGACATGGTCGCCTCGGCAGAGGTACCGAGCGTGCGAGTCGTACCGTTTCTCTTGACCCGCGACCAGTGGTACAGAGAGATGCATGCTCGTCTCGAAAATCCGGTGTCTTGCCTGTCGACGCTCGAACGTCACGTCTGCATGCTGGCCTCGGCCCGCCAGGCGCAGGCCAATGATGCGCCGCCCCCGTTCAAACTCCGGCCCGGTCTCATCCCAGCCGTCGTCAGCTTCTATGACCAACTACAACGCCATCGGAAATCGGTTAACAGCTTTGACCGCTCGGTGACGGCCGATCTGGAGCCGACCCTTGACTTGGACCGCGGCGCGCGTCGTTTGCTCCGGCAGACGAAATTTCTCGTTGCCACCTTCAGACGGTACGAGTCGAAACTGGACTCACTGGGTGGTGTAGACGAGCATGGCCTCAGGTCGCTACTTACAGAGGGGGCGACGACTCCGTTTCGGAGAGTGATTGTCGCGGTGCCGGACCATGTCGTCGATTCTTCTGGCTTGTGGCCGGCCGACTATGATCTGCTAACCCGGTTGCAGGGTCTCGAGGAACTTGATGTTGTGGCGACGGAGCGTGTACTCGACTCCGGCTTCTACGAACGGATCATCGATCTGCTACCGGGTCTCCAAGAAGAACCAGTCAAATTTGATTCCGCTGATCGCGACCGACGTCCGGTAGTCGTTGTCCCCCCTGAGGGTGACCAGAATTATTTCGTTTGGCGCGACCGGGAAGAGGAGCTCCTCGCCGTTGCTAGAAGTGTGAAGGCGTCGGCGAGGCACGGTCACGGCGGTCCAGCAGACGACGTCACCCTCCACCGCAAGGTCGGCGTGGTGTATCACCGGCCACTGCCGTATCTCTATCTCGCTCGACAGCTGTTTCGGCAGGCCCGTCTGCCGTTCGAGACACTGGACGCGTTACCCCTTGCGGCCGAGCCGTATGCTGCGGCACTCGACCTCGTCTGTTCGTTCGTGACCTCGGGGTACGACCGGTCTACCACCGTAGCTCTGCTTCGGTCCCCACACTTCGACTTTGAGAGTGGCGGTCAGCCGCTGGATATCACGTCGGTCCACACTTTCGATCAGATGTTGAGAAGTTCCCGCTATTTGGGTGGTCGGCCGGCCTTGAGCCGTCTGGTGACACAGTGGCGAATGTCGGATTGCGGCGACGACGCCGGCCGCCATCGACCCGCGGCCGAAGTTGCAAGTTTGGTCCTTGAACTGGCTGAGCTACTGCGGCCACTCGAGAACGATGGTCCACCCTCTATTCTGCTAGGTACCTTGGCCACGTTTCTCACCCGCTACGCGACCCGAAGTGTGCCGGCGGCGCCACTTCGCGAACGAGAAACACGTGCTCGACGTGCCGTTTGGATAGCAGTAGACGAGTTACTGCGAGCACACACCGCGATCGATGACACACCAACATCTATTGCCGAGGTGGTCGCGATACTCCGGCGTTGGATCGAGATGCAGACGTTCGAGCCCAGGACAGGTACCGAAGGAGTCCAACTCGTTGACGCGCGCACGGCGGCCTATGGCCGCTATGACGACCTTTTTGTCATCGGCCTGATCGACGGTGAATGGCCGGAGCGACCTGGGCGAAGCGTCTTGTTCCCGTCGGCTCTGCTGATCCCGCTCGGCTGGCCGCGCCAACGCGACATCCTTCGTGGAGCCCGGGCGACGTTTCGAGACCTATTGGCGCTTCCCGTCGACCGCGTGACGCTGTCGACCGTGTCACTTGAGGACGACGCTGCGGTCACGCCGTCAAGCTTCCTGGAGGAGGCCGACGACCAAACGCTTGCGCGCGTAGTTTCGGATGTCGACCAAGCGGTCTGTGTCACACAAGAGGACGCGATGGCCTACGGCGCGATATTACCCGGCGACCTGGAAGGTTCGGCGGCACGATGGCTGGCGATGCGGACCGAAGACCACGACTGGCGAGCCCCACGCTTTCGAGGAGCGACGGGAGCCCGTGAGCCTACCGCCTACGCGGTTGGTTCCTTGGAACAGTATCTCGACTGCCCGTTCAAGTACTTCGCCGACCGCGTTTTAAAACTGGGTGAAGAACCCGATGACGAACGGCTCGTTGCTCCGCGTCGCCGTGGATTGTTTCTGCATCGTGTGTTTGAGACGTTTTTTCGGCAGTGGCACGATAGCGGCCATCGGTCTATCGCAGTCACCGATCTAGATGACGCGCGGTCTATGTTCAGAGAACTGGCCGAGGCTGCGCTCCTTCAGCTTCCAGCGGATGACCGGGCGGTATCCCGGTCGTGGATGTTCGGGTCGGTTGCCGCCCCTGGTCTTGCCGACCGACTGTTTCAACTTGAGGCGAATCGACCGGTAGACGTGGTCGAGCGGCTGACAGAGTTTCGTGTCGACGGATCGTTTCTGGTCGGTACCGGAGAGCATGGCCGTCGCGTGCGCTTGCGTGGCGTCGTAGACCGGGTCGATCTCTTTTCGGATGGAACATTCAGGGTTGTCGATTACAAGACAAATCGGGCACCGAATCGAACCCGTTCTCTTCAACTTCCTCTCTACGCTCGTGGTGTCGAGCAGCAGCTGAACTCGCGTGGCGGGCAAATATGGCGGGCCGTGGACGCCGAGTACATTGCATTTGGTGAGCCGCGTCTGCAGGTGCCTTTGGGGCGCCGGGGGTTCACGAGGGCCGTCACTGACGGAGAACGTCGGGCACTGGATGTTCTTGACCAAATCGAGCGCGGCAATTTTCCGGTACGGCCTGCCGAGTTGTATCGGTGCTCGTATTGTCCGTATCCGACCGTGTGCCGGAAGGATTATGTCGGAGAAAAGTGATCGACAGTCGTCGTTATTTTCCGGCCCAGACCGCGGTCGCGACGAATCGGATCTGAAATCGCAGTTATCCGATCGTGCCGCGCGTGATTTTGCTACCGATCCCCATCATAACGTAGTGCTCGAAGCCTCGGCCGGCACCGGTAAGACGTCGGTGCTTGTGGAGCGCTATTTAAACTTGCTCCGTGCGGATGTCGAACCGGTCAACGTTCTGGCGATGACGTTTACGCGCCAAGCCGCTGCCGAAATGCGCGGGAGAATCATCGCTCAGCTACGTGTGGATGCGACACAGTCATCATCTGCACGCACACGTTGGAACGCGCTTCGAGATCGCCTTGGGGAGATTTCGATTAGCACGGTAGACGCCTTCTGTCTGGCCTTACTCCGTGAGTTTCCACTAGAGGCAGACCTGGACCCCGGATTCAGCCTCGCGGATGAAACTGAAGTCCCTCAGCTCGTTCAGGATGCCGTTGAGCGAGCACTGACGATCGGTGCCAGGCTGGCAAAAGACGATTCAGGTATTGCCGCGTTGCTAGCGAGGCTCGGTCACCGGCGAACGCATACCGCGCTGACCGCACTGCTCGAGCGCCGGCTCGTCGTACCGACAGCCCTTCACCGCTTTCTGACTGTGACGCCACATGTGCGGACGGTGGAGGGAGTGTGCGGCGATACGTGTCACCAATTGGCCGACTGGATAACAGGGAACCGCCGTCAGCTCGATTTGATGCTCGCGTCGGGTCCCGGCGACGATGCGACGTTTTCGATCGTCGCACGGGATCTCCAGCGCTTGGCCACGCTGGCTGATCTCGATCCAGGCGTGGCGCGGGGAAGCTTGGACCGCATTCGCGAGTTCTTCCTGACGCAGCGAGGCACGCCACGCCACGACTTCGCTTCTAGCGGGACGCTTTCGGCCCTGGCAAAACGGACGTACCGCGAGGCCGCCTCGGCCGTGGCATTACACGTGCGCGATGTCATGTGCAGGTTCGACCGCGACGTAAACGTCGTAATGGTCCGGGCGGTTCAGCGATTGTTCGGTGTTGCCGCTTCCGAGTATCGGCGTGAGCTGGAGGCGAGGGTGCAGCTGGATTTTTCGGATGTGCTCCAGAGAGCCATCGAATTACTCCAGCAGATGGATGAATTCGCGCGCTCGCGGTATCGTCTCGAATCTCGCTACCAACACGTATTAATTGACGAGTTTCAGGACACGAGCCGAGCCCAATGGGAGCTTGTATCTCTCTTGGTAAAGGCCTGGGGTGAGGGGAGCGGGCTGGTCGACGAGGCTCCTGTGCCGCCGACCGTCTTCATCGTTGGCGACAGGAAACAGTCAATCTACAGGTTTCGAGACGCGGACGGCTCGGTCTTCCATTCTGCTGTTCGAGAAATTGCGGCGCTTCGTCCCGGTGACGAGGTGCGTCGGTCGATTAGCCACAGTTTTCGCGCGGTGCCAGGACTGTTGAGCTTCGTGAATGATCTTTTTGAGGCGATCGCAACGGTGTCCGAGCGATCAGATGGGTTTACGTATGAATTTCACGACCGTTTTCCGCTCCAGGCCCAGGACCCGGAGGATGCAGTTCTTCCAGCAGAACCTCCCGAGGGAAGTCCTGTTTCTGCTCGACCGCTTGGAGTCGCGGTTGCCGATGATGTCGAGACCTGCGCATCGATGGTGGCGTGTGAGATCGAGCGTCTGTTTAGTGAAGAGAGCGTGCGGTCTGTAGATGGTTTGAGAGAGCGACCAATCCGGCCTGGTGACATAGCGATCCTGTTTAGGGCTCGCCAAAGCCACCAGGAGTTCGACCGTGCACTCGAGCAACGTTCAATTCCGACATATGTCTATAAGGGGCTCGGGTTCCTCGACGTTGACGAGGTCAAGGATCTTCGTGCCCTGGTTCGTTTCTTGGCGAACCCGGCGTCGGAGCTCAGAGCTGCTGCGCTGCTCCGATCACGGTTCGTCAGGTTGTCCGATCCCGCGCTGGCCGCACTCGCTGGTCGTTTGTCAGGGTCACTGATGGATGAGGTTGTTCCGGACGAGGTGGATCAGTTGCCGTCGGACGATGCGGCACGACTGCACGCGCTCCGCGAGCGCCTGCACGACTGGCTCGACCTCGTCGACCGACTCCCGCCGGCGGAGGTCATTGACCGAGTGCTACTGGACGCCGCATACACTCAAGAGCTGAATGGTCCGCATGTTGTGCAGGCGCGAGAGAACTTGAAGAAGATACGCGCACTGATCCGGAAGCTGCAGAATCGCGGCTACGCGACAATGGCCCGTGTGGCCGAGCAGATCGACCATTTCTCAAGTGACATCGCGACGGCGGTTGTCGAAGCGTTTGATGCCGTCCACCTGATGACCGTCCATGCGGCAAAGGGCCTTGAGTTCCCAGTGGTTTTTCTTGTCGATCTTGGTCGTGGTACGGGGGCGCACAGGCCTGCCGTGAGGGTGGTGACAGGTCAGGCCGACAGTCAGCCGTCGGTCACAGTGTGGCCGTATCGTTCGGATGCTGATGAGGAAGAGCGCTGGCGTGACGTGGAAGAGACAAAGCGTCTGCTCTACGTCGCCTCGACTCGAGCGCGGGACCGGCTGTATCTCTCTACGGTTCTCAGCGACGGTATTGCCACATTCAATCGCGGGAGCATTGGAGAGGTGTTACCAAATGGCTTTTCTGGCATGTTTGAGGCCGCTGCGGATCCCCAGGTCGATGTCGCCCAGTGGCGAGGCCCAGCGGGCCTTATTCATGAGCTGCGGGCATTGTCGCCTGCCGTTGTAGACCATTTTCCAGCACCGTTCGGAATCGATTCCGGTCAGAACCGGGCATCAACCGTTGAGGTCGATTTGAACCCTGTCGATCAACTCTGGAAAATGACACGTCAGGCAGTCACGGTGTCCGTGAGTCCTGACACCGGTCCTCACATCCACGGTGCCGATGCGGACTCGCTTACTCTAGAGGAAACCGAACACAGACGGCTTTCTGGACGGGTCGTGCATCAGCTCTTACAGCGGTTTCTTGGTCGTATCGTTCCTGACTCGGTCGTCTCCGTCTTTGCCACCCAGCGACTTCAGCAAGAGCTGCCGCTTTGTCCCGAAATGACTGAGCAACTGACCCATCGGTCGATAGGGGTCTACCAGCGACTCTGTGAGGATCCTGAGGTGGCTTTAATGGGCGATCGGGATTTCTTGTTCGAGGTGCCGTTCTCCTTTCACGACCCATCGTCACCGTCAGAATCAGGTGTTGTCGAGATCGCCACCGGCACGATCGATTGCCTGGTCAGAGATCGAGACAACCGGGTGACGGTGCTTGAGTTCAAGACCGGCACCGCTCGACCCGATCACCGTCGGCAACTGCGAGCGTACATGGCCGCGGCTCAAGTGATGTTTCCTGGTGCGAGCATCGACGGCCGAATCGTGTACGCGTCCCTTGAAACCAACCGGACGTGATTGGGAGCTAAATAGTTACTAGAGCATCTGCCTGATCCACGGTCGGAGGTCTGTAATAAAAAGACCAATCTCGGTAGTTTTGAATGAGTCGTTTCCGTTGCCGATTTGATGGCGCTACCGTCTGGGTATGTGGTCGCCGATTACCGACCGCCGGTCTTGGAGGTAGAGATGGTGTCGCTCGAAGGGGGTGCCCCTACTGCCATCTTGACTATCATTGGGTTGAATTTGTAATCGATCTTAACGAGCTTGATGAGTTCGACACACGGACAACGGTGGAACCGACTGCTTCGTGAGGACGATCGCGAGAACAGCGTGTGGAAGTGTGGCAGTGACGAAGCGGAGCTAGTCTCGGAGTAATCGCGGGTCGGCCGAAAGCCTATCCGCCCATTGGCGGGCGTTGGCCTCAGCTTCTTCTTGAGTTTGACCAACAAGGACTACCGACCCGGCTACCGTTGTCTTGTCGTCGGCAGTGACCCATGAGGTCCAGTGTCCGGATCGCTGCTCGGAGTGAACGGTGAAGGTGCGGGTGCTATTCATCATCAAGCCACTATGCCCAACTGAACCGCCTGATCCTACAACAGCGCTGTTGATCGGTGCCAGCCGACTGTGAGCGGTCCGCGTAACCTTTCGCAAGCGCTGCAATTACTCCTGATGATGGGCCGTGCGCCATTTGCGCCACTCTAATAGCATCCCGTACAATCGTACTTTGGCTTGTGATTAAAACTCAAAGCCGAGAGGGGTCATACACGATGGGGCTCAGCTGCCCGAATTGCGCCAACGAGGAGAGCTTTCAAGTTAAGACGCTGCAGATGCACGTCATCCAGGTGGACGGCGAGCATATCGGTGTTTCCGAAGAGGACAGGCCGGCTGTTCTCGAAGTGTTGTGTGATGAATGTGAGTCTGAGCTGGATCTTCGCGAGGCTGACGCCGAGGTCAGACGCGAAATACTGCACAGCCTGGGAGCGCAGTAGCTGGTGGTTCCTGCTGGTTCTCTTTTTCCACGAAGCGGAGTTGGGTTCCGCAGATGTTTGGGCTGTTGCCATCCTTGACAACAACCTGACCCGACCCTATCGTAAAATCCCATGTCGAGTTACTACCGGGTTCTTGGAGTTTCGCGATACGCGAACCTCGACGAAATCAGAAAAGCCTACTGGTCAATGGCGAAACGTACCCACCGGGAGTCTCGGCGGGACGCGTCCACTTCTGATCTGACTGAGATTCAGCGTGCCTATGACACCCTGAGCGATTCGGGGCGCCGACAGACATACGATGCGCTACACACTGTGACACATAGTTCCGCATCCTCCGAGGGTGTATGGGCTATACGTGACCGAGTCCCGGCTTTTGATGATGACGTCGACAACGATTTTCCGTCAATGGCGACCATTGCCCGCATCGTGCCGCGGATGAGGGCGGCGTTCTTCAGCACTCAGCCCGAGGTCGGCGAAACCCACACGGCTCATATCGAGCTGACTCCGACGGAGGCTTTTGAGGGCGTTCAGATACCGTTTCATCTCTCGGTTAGACCCACTTGTCCTGTCTGTGGTGGTCGAGGAGAGATCGGGACAGAGTCCTGCGGCTTATGCACTGGGATGGGGACCGGCCGTTTGCCCCACCAACTCCATTTCTGGGTTCCGCCCGGCGTTCGCCACGGTGAATGTCTCAAGTTTTCGGTGACGCCACCGTTTACGGCCGAGACTTGCGTCGAGTTCTACATCGCTATTCAGTGAGGCCGCCACATGTCTTCTGTTTCAGACACCACCGTTTTGCAGGCACTTAAGTCGGTGACTGATCCTGATTTGGGTCGAGACATCGTGAGCCTGGATTTCGTCAAGGACCTTGTCATCGATGGCGATCACGTGTCGTTCACGATTGAGCTGACAACACCGGCGTGTCCGGTCAAGGATGAGATGAGGGATCAGGCTCACGCGGCGGTCTTAGCGCTCAGTGGAGTCGCGAGGGTCGACGTGACGATGACGGCGAGTGTGCGTTCGGCACTGGCCCCGCAAGCTGGCAGAGCACCTATTCCTGGTGTTAAGAACATCATCGCAGTTGGTGCTGGAAAGGGTGGGGTTGGTAAGACGACGGTCGCCGTCAACCTCGCAGTGGCACTTGCCCGCTACGGTGGTCGCGTCGGGCTGATTGACGGAGATGTCTATGGGCCCAACGTTCCGATCATGCTCGGGATCGAGGCACAACTAGAGAGTGACGGCAAGCAAATTGTGCCGGCGGATAAATACGGCCTCCAGGTCGTCTCGATGGGTTTCTTGACTAGCCCCGATGCGCCGATCATCTGGCGCGGTCCAATGTTGCACGGCGTCGTAAAGCAGTTCTTTCAGGATGTACGTTGGGGTGAGCTCGACTATCTCGTCATCGACATGCCGCCAGGGACCGGAGATGTGGCTCTAAGTCTCAGCCAGACGGTACCGGTATCCGGCGCGATCGTGGTGACGACCCCGCAGACGGTGTCACTGGCGGATAGTCGTCGCGCCGTTGCCATGTACAAGAAACTAGAAATCCCAACCCTGGGGCTCGTCGAGAACATGAGCCATTACGTTTGCCCGGGCTGCCAGCACGAGAGCGATATTTTTGGAAAAGGTGGTGGTGAGCGAGTGGCTGACGAGTTTGGGGTTCCATTTCTGGGTCAGATTCCGATTTACGAACCGATTCGGGTCGGTAGTGACATGGGGACGCCTCTCGTCATATCCGATCCGGAGTCACCCGCTTCGAAGGCGTTCTTGCAAATCGCGGAACGTGCCGCTGCGCAGGTCTCGATTGCAAGCTACCAGAGTGTTGAGTCTGTTGTCCCGACGACCTAAACGGCCTTCACACCGCTAAGTATGGTCCCCTAACCTATCCGTTTCGCCGGGCATCGGCACAAACCGGACCGGTAACATCATCTCCGATGTTGAGCGTGACGACTTTTAACTTCAGGATGAATAACTGGTCGACTGGGTTGCTAGGCATTGAAATTCGCTATCGTCGACTAAACGTAACCGTTCGCCGGACTTTTCTTGTATCGTAGGGTTTCACATTAGACACAGAGGAGGTTGTAATGCTCCGTCAAGGTTTGTTGTTTCTGGCTGCATGGGTACTTGTAATCGCGACGACCAGTGTCGTCCCATATTCTGCACTGGCGCAGGGTACACAACCCCTGACAACCTGGGGCGATCCCGATCTCCAAGGGGTCTGGGATTTTCGAACGATCACACCTATGGAACGTCCGGAGGCACTGGCTGACAAACCGACCTTAACAGAGGAAGAGGCGGCCGCCTTCGCGCTCGCAGAGAGTCGTCGCGTGAATCGGGATCTCATCGATTCGGAAACGGGCGGACTCAATTACGCTGCGGAAGCAGAGGGTGGGGTGGTTCCCTACAATGAGTTCTGGTACGACCGGGGAGCAAATGTCATTGGAACGAGACGAACGTCACTGATCATCGATCCGCCCAACGGCCGGTTCCCTCCCTTGACGCCTAACGGCCAGAGGTACATGGACGCGGCGAGAGAGATTGGCCGCGAAGAGCAGCGTGGACGCCCTCTGGCGGACAAACCAGCAGACCGCGGTGTGGGCGACCGGTGCATTATGGGGTTCAACGCTGGCCCACCAATGGTGCCCAGTGCCTACAACAACAACATTCAACTATTTCAAACGGCTGACTACATCGTTATTCTGAACGAGATGGTTCACAACGCACGCATCGTCCCACTGGATGGTAGCTCACATGGAACCATCCGACAGTGGGCCGGAGATTCCCGTGGCCGGTGGGATAGCAACACTCTCGTGGTTGACACAACTAATTTCAGGGAGGAAACAAGCCTGAACGGATCAGGGCCGGCGATGCATCTAATCGAACGCTTCACTCGTGTAGACGCCGAGACACTGAACTACGAGGTGACAATTGAAAATCCAGAGATCTGGACAGGCTCATGGACCATGGAGGTTCCCATGAGAAAGAACCCAGACGACGTCTACGAGTACGCGTGCCACGAAGGCAATTACAGCATGGCCACCATTCTCCGCGGCGCACGGCTTGAAGAAAGTGCAGCCGAAGAAGCCGCAAGATAACTGCTGCCTAGAGGCGTTGCTCAACAAGCTTCAATGCGCTTCGTCGGGCACCGCTGAGAGGGCCAATACTGACTAGGCACGTCTAGACGAAGTTGTCGCCCAAGCAGTCATCGTCGAAGACTGGTTCTTCCCAACTCGTCTTCCCGCTGATACAGGTCAGTTGTACCATGTGTTCATCGGGAGCCGAACCGTGTCAATGTGCGACGTTCGTTCTAGCTTGAACTGGCCTGTCTGGGACTAGTTCCACGATCTCTTCACCGCGAATCTGTGTGCGATCCCAACCCTCTTCAGTCATCAAGATCTTCCAGTTGGACTGACTATGCCAATTGGACCGAGACCCCGGCTCAAACCTGAGGCGAGGTCAGGTGCTAACCGACTTGACTTCGCATTCATTCTCAAGCATCTTTCCAGTGGTTTGCACTCCACCCATTCGCTGTACCCACGAACATGACGCAGGTATCTGTGCACGGTGATCGAACGCCCTTGGTCCCGGCATTTTCTGATCAAGTGGTTGTCTTTTCCGGCAAGCTCGCAGCCGTCGGGCGGCGCGAAGCACATGCCGTGGTCCAGCAGCAGGGTGGGGCAGCTGACGATGAAATCACGACACGCACCACGATACTCGTTATTGGTGCCGGGGGCCCGGTGCGTACAAAGAAACTTGTTGACTCGCTTGGCTCGACGTCAGATACCACTGCCGGCGTCAGCCACAAGCTTAAGAAGGCCGAGGCGGTCAACGCTCATTCTCCCGGCCGCATTCAGATTCTGAGCGAGGCCGAGTTTTGCCAGCGAGCGGCGCTGCCGTCCAGTGAGTCCCTTGAGCGCCTGTATCATGGCCTTCGCCAAATTCGGGAGCGATACCCGTTGATTCGAGAGCCCCAGCTGCGCCATCTAGAGAAATGGGGTCTTGTCCGTCCGGTGACTCGTACAAACATCGACACCTACTACAGCTTCACTGATGTCGCCGTCATCAAACAGATACACGACGAACTGGAGCAAGGCAGTTCGTTTCAGGGAGCAGTACGGCGGCGTCTGGCGGCCAGAGAAGGCCAGCTGGCACTAGACTTTAGCTCGGTTCGTAGTGAGGCTCGTCCGGCCAAGGTTGTGGCGCTTAGACGGAGAGAGGCCACGAAGATTACGGTGCCGGTGGCGGCAAATCCGGCTACCGATAGCGAGCAGACTGCACTGGCGGCGCGTTTCTTCTTGGAGGGTTCCGCGCTGGATGAAGGTGGCGAGGCTGACCGCGAGCGATCGCGCGTGGCCTATCGCAAGGCTCTGCTCCTTGACCCCAACCTTGTCCCCGCGATCGTCAACTTGGCTAACCTGCACTACGCGAACGATGATCTTGTCGAAGCACAGGCGCTTTACGGTCGGGCGCTGATGCTCGACCCCGAATGCTTCGAGGCCCATTTCAACCTCGGTAATATCCACCATGATCTCGGTCGGTATCAGGAGGCCATGAGCTACTACCACAGTTCCCTAGGGCTCAATCCGACCTACGCCGACGCCCATTTCTATCTAGCGGTCACACTTGAGAAGATGGGGCGATCACGCGAAGCCAAACAGCACTGGCGTTCTTACCAACGGTTGGCGCCGGACGGAGAGTGGTTTGATCTTGCGAAGGAGTTCAGTGAGTAGCTCCTGAGCAACCGCGGTGGGTCCAGTTTGAATTTCAGTAGAAAGCGTCGTAATCGCTGGTTGTACGCTTCTTGGCGATTCGTTTGACCTTAAAGAACGCGCACTCTGGGCACCAGGCCTCGGCGCTGAAACCGTTCTTCCCCGCAAACGGAAGGACGTCCAGATGCGAGCAGTAGGCGGCTCCCGCATCCTGAGCTTCGTGCCATCTGCACGACATGAACCTGGTCACAGCGGGGTTCGCTTCCGGCTCTTGTTTTGCTTTTAGAGATGGTGGCCGTTCAGCGGTCTTGAGGTCTGTCGTGGTCTCTGACCCGCTCTCGCGAGCGCCTGCGGGCGCCGATTCAGAGACAGCCGGAGCTCCAATGGTCGAAGAAACAACCAGATTGTCTGAGGAGTCGCTCACAGCCTGCAGGGCCCTCTTGCCTCCAGTACCCGCTAGCGAGCCCGGAACGTGAAGATTTCCCGAGTCGGGTCGTAGGGTTCCCCTCCCACGCCAACCAGGCCTCCGGACACGACTTTGTTGATACGAAAGCGCCGTATCCTGCCGCTCAGTTGAGCAAAGACCTCGTAATAGGGATCACACCGCAACCGACAGAGCCGACCACTGTGCATTGCGACTACGGCCCTCCGAACCTCGAGGAGGTCGTCTTTCGCCAGCGCACTGCACGTTTCTGAGTATAGCAGTTCGTATGCTAGTGCTAGTTTCGCGCCGTCATGACAACCGGTCAGAGAGCCCGGACGGCTTCCTCAACTTGACTGGCCAGATCCCGGTAGTCCTCGCCCTCGAGTCTCAGGGGGGCACCGAATACAATTCGCACCGGCCCCGGCCTGGCCATCCGCCATGTTTGGTGAAGAACACGGTCGATCCCATCGATTCGAACTGGAATAATTGGCACCTGTAACCGGGCGGCGATCATGCCGATGCCTGGTTGAAAACGGCTGATTTCGCCGGTGTTGGTCCGACGACCTTCTGGAAAAATCAGCACCGAGTTACCGTCACCCAGAAGGTCGCCGAGGTATCGAATGGCCCGGTGCGTACCAGCCTCTCGTTGTGGTAGGGGAAAGACGTTGAACAGGAGACTGCCCAAGTAGTAGTTAAGCGAGTTTGTTGCCCGCTGTCGCCATGAGAACTGCTCAGGATGGAAATGTGCGGCGAAGAACTCCTTGGCAGCCGCCGTGGCCACCCGCCGCCGTCGATTCGCCGGCAGCGCGGCCAGAATGACCGGTCCATCCATGTGACTCTGGTGGTTGGCCGCGTAGACGACTGGTTCCGTCGTTGCGGGCAGGTGGTCGAGTCCCTCCACTGTGCTCCATGCGAACATCCGAGTGAGCGGAAGGAGAAACGCCGTGAGTGTTACGCCGCGCACGATCCTGGCTGGCCATTGTCGGTTCCAGCTGGGGAATTCTGAGGGCTGATCGGTCCGAGATCTAGATGTTGTGGGTTGTGTCGGTGAGTCTGCGAGCGCTTCAAGGTCGGCGACTGTCGATGCGGTTCTAAGTGACTGTTCGTCGATTGACCTGTCGAATTGCTGTTCGAGGGCCATTATGAGCTCGATCCGTTCGAGCGAGCTGAGACCGAGCTCTTCAAGAGTGGTGTTGTCGCCTATCTCGCGGTTACCCGCGAGGCGCTGAACGATCGCTCGTGTGCTTCGATCTTCCTGGGCGGATTGCCGCGGTAACGAGGTATCACCGCTCTCGACCCACAGGCGTAGGTCGCCCCGCTTCAGCTTTTGCGTACCTTCTGTCCGAGGGAGTTCCTTTTCTGGCCAAACGCTGTACCCTCTCACCTTTTGATGGTCTTCCAGTCTCGCATTCGCGTTCCGCACAACGCGTGCGGCATCCGTGCTCGGGTTGAGGATAAGAATGGCATGCACCCGCTCCTTCCCGTCGGAGGTCACGCCAACGACGGCTGTGTCGCAAACGCCATCGATCTTGAGCAACACTCGCTCAATATCCTCCGGGAAAACGTTGAGTCCTTCTGGGGTGATGATGATCTCTTTTTTGCGACCACGCACAGAGAGCCGGCCAGCGGTGTCGATGACACCGATGTCCCCAGTGTGAAACCATCCGTCTTTAAATGCGGCCGCAGTCGCCTCCGGAGCGTTGTAATATCCGGTCGTCACGTTTCCTCCACGGACCAGGATCTCGCCGTCTGGTGCGACCTTCACCTCAACGCCGCCGATTGGTGTCCCAACGGTTCCTTGACGAGTACGAAACGGATGATTGAGCGTGACAATAGGGGCGGTCTCGGTCAGGCCGTAACCTTGAATCACCAGGAACCCCAGGCGCGACCAGAAGGCTTCGAGCTCGGGGTCAAGCGGCGCGGCCCCAACGACGAACGTCCAGAATTTCATCCCGAACAGACGATGAACTCGGCGGTAACGCCACCATCTGCGCGCGACGTGCTCGGTCTTTGTGGGGTGTTCGAAGATATCGGGAACGATGTACCGAACGTGGTCACGAAGGACTTCGAGCATCTTCGGAACGCAGACCAAAACTGAGATCCGTCTGGTTCGGATCTGTTTGACGATGTCTGACGGGTTGTAGCTGTGCATAAACACCGTGATCCCCGGCAGAATTGGCGGTATAAAAGTGGCCATCGCCTGGCCGAACATATGGCTGAGTGGGAGCAGGTTGAGAAACCGAAGCGGGAAGAACGGTCTTGCGTAGGTGCGGTATTTCACGATTTCCCGTTCAACAGGAACAATGTTGGCGAGGATGTTTTGGTGGGTCAGCTGCACACCCTTGGGTTCTGCGGTGGCACCTGACGTGAAGATGATCTCGGCCAGTGCGGAGGGTGCGGTCGCCTGGTTTGAATGATGCGCCGGAAGCGATGTCGCGCTGTTGATTCGTTCTGGGGTCAGAAGGTCTTTCAAAGGCCACGAATCGACAGCGCCTATCGGCAGTGAGACCTCGCCACCAACGAGTACGACCCGTCCCTGGACAATCGATACGATGCGGCTGAGCAACTCGGAAGAGGCGCGGTAGTCAACGGGAACAACCACACATGGCGCGAGCCAGCAACCCCACATCGCCACGACCCATTCGGGGCGGTTTTCACTCCAGATGATGATTTTGTCATCTGGCTTGATACCTGCGGTGACGAGTCGTTCTGAAAATCGTTGCGCGGCGCGACTGATTTCGTCGTAGCTGTAGGTGTAGGTGCGGTAGCCATCGTCATACACAAGAAAGTCCGCCGCCGAGTTGATCCGGTCAGCGAAAAAATCGAGCAGCGTGTCCCGTTTCATAGGAGCAGTCGATCTAGCGGAACGCTGTGCCGATACTGAACACCATTACGGTCATCCGCGGCGAACCAGGTTCGGTCTCGGTCTTTTCAAGGGGAGTGAGCGCGTAGAAGCGGAGGTCGAGGGAGAGGGCTAGATGGTCGCTTGTGAACCACCTCCCGCCGCCGCCGTAGTTGAGGCTTCTCGTTTGTTGCCCGGCACGGCCCGCTCCGATCGGGAAGAGTGACAGCCGGGCGTTTCCCAATCCGCCACTGATATAGCTCCAGCCGTCACGGCCGCCAAAATTAAACGACAACTGCGGTGAGACCGCGACCAGCTGTTTCCGTATGGTGGGCCCGTCTGGGTTCGGGTCAAGCTCGTTGGCACCACGGTCGCCGAGTGATGTGTGTACGCTTCCACCCAGGCCGAAGGTAATGACCCGCCATCGGTATAGGTAAACGTGCGCGCCTGCCTCAAGTCCGAGTCCAAGGCCTGGCGTGAGGGAGCCGTCGAGGCCCCGGAGCCCCGCGAACTCGGTGGTGTCGCCAAACGGAGTGATCGCTCCCCGAACGTCGACCACGAACCGGCCGATAGGCTGGTCGGCTCCCTCCTGCGCGTAGGCGGGTCCTGCGGTTGAGAGCCACGGTACCAAGACAAGCGCGACGCCGATGAATGGTGAGGACCGTCGGCAGTCTCGCATAGATATGAGTATATGCTCTGGTAGGATGTGACCTGCGTGGCTCCCACTCTTATATCTCTGTCCGATATCGAACGCGCCGCGGAACGGATTCGCGGCACGGTTGTTCGAACACCGCTCATCGACGTCTCCCGCCAATCCGGCCGTCCGCTGTGGCTCAAGCCGGAGAATCTGCAGATGACAGGTGCGTTCAAGCTTCGCGGTGCGTACAACATGATATCCAGCTTGACCGCCGATTCTCGGAAGAAGGGTGTGATCACTTACTCATCGGGTAACCACGGTCAGGCGGTGGCCTACGCGGCGCGCAAGCTAGGAGTTCCGGCGGTCGTAGTCATGCCCCTTACGGCACCCGATGTGAAAGTCACGGGTGCTCGAAATTTTGGCGCTGAGGTGCTGATGGAGGGAACGACATCGATCGAGCGCAAGGTACGAGCCGAGCATGAAGCGAAGGTACGCAGTTTAGTGGTTGTACCACCGTTCGACCATCCGGACATCATTGCTGGTCAGGCGACAGTGGGCAGCGAAATCCTCAAGGACTGTAAGAGCGTTAACCGTGTTTATGTCCCGATCGGTGGCGGCGGGCTCGCGTCCGGTCTGGGGGCAGCAGTGAAACAGGTCAGTCCTGGTGTCAAGGTCATCGGCGTGGAGCCGGTTGGTGCCGCGACGATGACCGCGTCACTCGACGCTGGGCGGCCGGTGACTTTTGAGACGGTGAGTAGCGTGGCTGACGGCCTGCTCCCAGTGCGACCAGGAGACCTCACGTTCGCGCACGTGGACGCATTCGTCGACGCGGTCGTCACGGTGTCAGACGATGCGATCGAGCGGGCAGTCGCGTGGCTGTTTCAATACGCTAAGCTCGTCGTGGAACCAAGCGGTGCTGCGAGCGTAGCCGCAGCGCTCGCCAGGTCGGACGCAAGCCTAGACGAGCCAACGGTCGCGGTTATCAGTGGCGGCAATATCTCGGGATCCGCACTCGCCGGGATTATCGAAAGGGCTGGGTGCGAGACAGCAGGCGAGGGCTAGGCACCGTCGGAAATAAGCGACTGTGCGGCGTCGATCGCCTGATCGAGCGTCCGCACGTCACCGTCAAGTTGTCGCTCGTAGACGTGACCGAGAATTTTGCCCACCCTGGGCCCTGGATCCAGTCCCAGCTGTAGGAGATGTCGTCCGAGCAGGAGTGGTGGAGGGGGCTCATGTTCAACGCCGAGCGCCTGGGCACGCTCGAAAAACCAGTCCATCGCCGAACAGTCGAACGTACCGGTTCGTCCGAGACAATCAGATTTGGCCAGTCGGGCTAGCAGATTAAGGTCGACCTTCCGGGCCAGTCGACGAAACGCTCCGTCACCAACCCCATCGGGAGCCTTGTGCCACATACCAGGTTTTAGATGGTGAGCCACGAGTCCAAGGACCTGGCGACGGACGTCGTATCCACCGAGAGAGTGAAGGTTGAGGCGGTCGAGGAAAACCTCAGTCGGTTCGATCCCAGCTTCTTCATGGTTATACGACCGAATCCGTCCGTCGAAAAAGGCGGTGGTGGCAGGCTTGCCAAAGTCGTGGCTCACGGCCCCCAGCATGAGCGCGACCTGCTGCGGATACGGAAGGTCGTTGAGTCGTGAAGCCGCTTGGTCGATCACCATTAGGTTGTGAGTCCACACGTCACCCTCGGGGTGCCAGTCGGGTTCCTGCTGACATCCGACCAGTGCCTGAAGCTCGGGGAACAGGCGTTCGACCACACCGATCTGCAGCGCGAGCGTAAAACCGATCGACGGTCGTGCTGACCTCAGCAGGAGTTTCTCGACTTCTCCCCAGATGCGTTCGGGTGGTAGATCGTCCAACGGGATGGTTCGGCAGGTTGCCTGAGTCATGCCGTCCATGGTGAGATCAAATCGCGCGGCGAACTGAACTGCGCGAAGTACCCGCAGGCTGTCGTCACCAAAGGTCTCGGAGTCGACCAGGCGCAGGATTCCCCGCGCTAAATCGTCACGTCCCTTATAAGGGTCCAAGTACTCGTCTGCGAACGGATCCCAGGCGATGGCATTAATGGTGAAGTCCCGGCGTCGAGCCGCTTCGTCCAACGAGAGGTCCGGGTCCCCCGTAACGGTGAAGCCACGGTGTCCGCGGCCCGTCTTTGATTCGCGGCGGGGGAGCGAGACATCGAGTGGCCCGATTTTGTACACGGTGAAGTTTTCACCAACGGTGTCAACCCTGCCGATTCGTTCGAGCACTGATCGGAGTGCCTCAGCCGTCAAGCCATAGACTTCGAGGTCGATATCCTTCGACTTGCGCCCGCTAAGTTGGTCGCGTACCCAGCCCCCCACGAACAAGGCGCGTCCACTGGCCGTCCGAATCGCCTCGGTGATCCGCATGGCGAGTTCAAACTCTGGTCCGTCGTGTTCAACGTGCGAGTCGAAATCCATAGTCAGTGTAGCGGTAGGAGGGGTCGAGCTTACTCCGTGCGGCGTTGCGGCTGATCGTGACAGCGTGGCGCCAGGCCCCCCCACGAGAGGTGCGTCGCTCGCCTGAGGGCGGCCCAGTGGGATTACGGCGCGACGACTCGCGATAGTATGTGCGGGAATGCCAGTCGGCACACCATTCGTGGATGTTGGCGGCGATCCCGTAAAGGCCGAAGTCGTTTGGCTCCCCCAATCCCACCGCCCATGGCCCCTCAAGTGGTCCGCGCCCCTCGTTGGGAATCCATGCTGGGATGTCGTCTCCCCACGGAAAATCTGACTCGGTCTGTCTTCCTCGTGCTGCTCGCTCCCACTCGGCTTCGGTGGGAATGCGAACTAGCTCCCCATATGACGAACGCCACAGGCAGTACACGACGGCATCGTTCCAACTAACGCCAACAACCGGTTGATCCGGGGCGCCAAACGCCGAATCATCCCAGCCGCGCGGGCGGTCCCGGTTGGTGGCGTCGAGAAAATCCTGGTAATCGTGTCGAGTAACTGGGAAGACCGCCATGTAGAAAGGGTCGATCCAGACCCGGTGAATGGGACGTTCGTCGGCTTGGCCGGCGTTGCTGCCCATGTCGAACCAGCCACCTGGGATCAAAACGAACTCCATGACGTCGATCATGGCACGAAATGACAGCAGTTCCTCTTGTCGCCAAAAGTAAATGCCCTGGAAGGGCTGGTATGATCGTACCCGGACGTACACAACCTAATCCGATCTGTATGCCACCACCTACATCCGGTCGTCTGCCGACCGCGATCGTGCGGGGAGTCATCATGGCGGTGATTGTCCTGAGTTCAGGCTGCTCACTGCGGTCGGTGGCGGTGAACGCGCTCTCGGACACCTTGGCCGCGGGTGCGAGCGTCTACGCATCTGACAACGATCCGGAACTCGTTCGCGAAGCGATGCCCTTCAACCTTAAAACGCTAGAAACGTTGTTGGAGTCGTCACCCGAACATCCCGAGCTTCTCCTAATGGCGTGCAGCACCTTTACACAGTACGCGGCCGTATTCATTCAGGCCGATGCCGAAGTGGCCGAGTGGGAGAACTTCGACTATGAGCTTTCTGCGCGGGCGAAGCTTCGTGCGCTGAATATGTACATTCGAGCGCGCGACTACTGCCTGCGTCGCGTGGAAGCCGAGTACTCGGGGTTATCGACTCAACTGCGTCTCTCGCCCGACAATGCGGTTTCTGAGTTCGACCTTGAGGACGTCGAGACGATGTACTGGCTAAGTGCATCGTGGGGGTCCGCGATCTCTCTCGGACTGGACCAGCCCGATCTGGCTGCCGATCTTCCGGTCGTCAGGGCCTTGTTGAGTCGTGCACTAGCCCTGGATGAAGATTACAATCGTGGCGCCTTGCACGGAGTGTCCATCACGCTTGAATCGGTTCCAGAACTACTGGGCGGGTCGCCCGAACGTGCGCGTGCTCACTTCGACAGGGCATTGGAGCTTACGAGCGGTCTCGACGCTTCACCCTATGTCGCCTTGGCTACCGGTGTATCGTTGGCTATGCAGGACCGGGAGTCGTTCGAGTCATTGCTCGATGCAGCACTTGCAGTCGACCCCGAGGCTGACATCAGTATTCGACTACTAAATCTTGTGACGCAGAAACGTGCGCGTCTGCTGCTGGATCATGCAGACGAGCTGTTTGAGGCGCCGCTCCCTGAAGAACAGGACGAACAATGAGGTCGCTCCGAATCGCTGTCGTCGTAACGGTATTGGTTATTCCAGCGGTGCTGTTCGCCCAGCGGCCGATGACGCTGGGTTCGATCGCTCCTCCGAATTCTCTGTGGGACAAAGCCCTCAAGGAGATGGCAGCGACTCTCCAGACAGCAACGGACCGAAGGGTCCGGCTACGCATCGCGTCGAGTTCCCAAGGGGATGAATCAACGATCGTTCGTCGCCTCAAGCTCAATTCAACACAGGCGGCGCTGTTGTCTCTGCCTGCGCTCAGTGAGATTGATGAGGCGTTTAGTGCCTTGGGTATGCCGTTCTTTTTCAATTCCGACGCAGAAGCCCGTCACGTCCTCGCGACCCTTGAGCCGACCCTGAAGCAGGCCCTGGCCGACCAGGGGATGGTGCTTGTTGGTTGGGGTCATACGGGCTGGGCTTATTTCTTCACTGCCGATCCCATTAGAACGTTGGATGACCTTCGGAGTACGAAGACTTTCACGTCCGCCGGCGACGATGCCATGGTTCAGTGGTACAAGGAGAACGGTTTCGAACCCGTTCCGCTCGCCGTAACGGATGTGGCGATGGGGCTGAATACCGGGCTGATCACTGCATATCCGCTGCCGCCGTATGCAGTCATGCTGGTGCAGTATTATCGGGCGGCTCCCTATATGCTCGACGTGCCGCTTGCGCCGGTGATTAATGCGCTGGTCGTGACGGCCAAGGCATGGGCTGGGCTGAGCAACGAAGACCAGGAGGTGTTTCAGACGATCGGCGAACAGTTTGAAGACCAACTGTGGGAAGAGGTTCCACGACAAGATCGAGAGGCTATTGAGGTCATGCGAGGCCGTGGTCTTACGACCGTTGTTCTTGATAAGGCTGCGACGACTGAGCTCAGACGGAACGTTGACGAGCTGACCGCGTCGATGCGTGGGTCGATGATTCCCCTCGATATCTACGATCTCGCCCTTCAGACGCGGAACGCGTACCGTGGCCAGTAGGCACAGACCCCAAGTGTGCGTACCCCACTGAGTTTACTCAAGAATATATGAGCCGATCCGAGCACCCCGAGACGGAGGTGGCGGTAGACTCAACGTCCCCTCGCCGAGGGATCCTCTCAGCCATCCACTTTGGCGAAGACTTGATCGCGGAGGTCTCCCTGGCCGCTATGGTCATCCTTCCTCTGGCGGAGATTACCGTTCGTCCTTTTCGCGCAGGTGGTATCCCAGGTTCGATCCCTTTTGTCCAGCATCTGACGCTTTGGGTGGGCTTTCTAGGGGCGGCGTTGGCGGCTCGAGAAGGCAAGCTGATCGCCCTGTCAACCGCCACGTTCCTTCCGGAAGGCAGGCTTCGGACCGCAGCCCGTGTATTTTCGGCATTCTTCGGAGCGGCGGTCTGCGCAATCCTTGCACGGGGCGCCATGGACGTCGTCGCCGTCGAGCGAGACATCGGTTCGGAAATTGCTCTCGGGGTGATGGTGTGGGCAGTGCTGCTCGTGCTGCCCCTTACGTTTTCGGTCATCGCGTGTCGATTGGCGTGGCGTGCTGGGGGGTGGTTCGCGAGGTCTGTTGCCGCGGTGGGAGTGCTAGCTGGTCTGTGGCTCAGCACGTCCTACGAGTTTCTTGACGGTACCTCGGGATGGCCGTGGGTCGGGTTCGTCGTCGCAGCCGCGCTGGCGGGTGCTCCGATCTTTGCGGTCCTGGCCGGTGCAGGCATCTTCCTGTACATGACTTTCTTTGTGCCCCCAGCTCAAGTTGCTCTCTATGCGTACGACCTTGCCACGGAGCCCCTCCTACCGGCGATTCCCTTGTTTACTCTAACCGGCTGCATCCTGGCTCGGGGGAAGGCCTCCGAGCGCCTTCTCCGTGTCTTTCGGACGTTGGTGGGATGGGTGCCAGGAGGGACGGCGGTCGTGTGTGTCGTCGTGTGCGCCTTCTTCACCATCTTCTCTGGTGCGTCTGGAGTCACGATTTTGGCGTTGGGAGGATTGTTGCTACCGGCGCTCCTGAAGGATGGGTATCGTGACCGTTTCTCGGTTGGACTCCTGACCGCATCGGGCTCTCTCGGACTCCTGTTGCCTCCCGCGCTACCGCTGATTCTTTATGCCGTGGTTGCGGGGACGCCATTAAATGACCTCTTCGTGGGTGGATTACTACCCGGGATTCTCCTCATTGGACTTGTTTCGGCTTGGGGTATACGCGAAGGGAAGATCACAGGCGCTGGCCGATACGCGTTCTCTGCTGCCGAGGTAGGGCCAGCCGTGTGGGCCGCGAAGTGGGAGCTGGCCTTGCCTATCATCGTACTGGTGTCGTACTTCAGCGGGTGGGTGACCCTGGTTGAAGCCTCGGCACTAGCAGCGCTTTACGCGGCTGTCGCGACGGGCCTGGTGCATCGAGACTTCCCGTTGCGGCATGGTCTTCACGAGGCCTTCCGTGAGTCGGTTGTGCTGGTCGGTGGTGTTCTGGTCATCCTTGCTGCGGCGAAGGGATTCACTGCGTACACTCTCGACGCTGATATTCCCTTCCGGTTACTGGAGTGGACGCAGTCACGAATCGAGTCACCTCTGCTGTTTTTGCTCGCGCTCAACATATTCTTGCTGGTCGTTGGCTGTCTGATGGACATCTTCTCGGCCATCTTTGTGGTCGTTCCCTTGATCAGCGCAATGGGTGCCGCATATGGGATCGATCCGATTCATCTCGGAATCATATTTATTGCTAATCTTGAGCTGGGATATCTGACCCCTCCGGTCGGTCTCAATCTCTTCTTTGCATCGTATCGATTCAATCGGCCGATCCTCCACGTTTACAGTGCCGCCGTACCAATGCTCTTGATCCTGGGGGTTGGTGTCATTCTCATCACTTATGTACCATGGCTCTCTTTGGGACTCTTGGAGCTATTAGGCCGGCGGTAGCGAGGGTGTGTCGGCGAGTGGCGCAACGGGGAGCGTAGGAGGACATCGATGCTGTGGCAGTCGTGTAGAACCATGGTCGCCGGATTGTCGACGGTGATGGCATTGGCGTGCGGAGCCGAAAGTTTGGATCCGTCCATCGTTGAGCCGTCTGAGGCGGAGACCGGCGAATTCACACAGGCGGAAGTGCATCTCGCCAATTTGCGTCAACTGACGTTTGGTGGCGAGAACGCCGAAGCCTACTTCTCGTTAGACGGGTCCAAGCTCATCCTGCAATCGACACGTGAAGGCGTGCCGTGCGACCAGATCTTCAGCATGGGGTTGGATGGATCTGACGTCCGCATGTTGTCGACCGGCGATGGGCGGACTACCTGCAGCTATTTCTATCCCGATGGTGAATCGATTCTCTACGCATCAACGCATCTTGGCGGCGCCGAGTGCCCGCCACCACCGAGCTTCGAGATGGGGTACGTCTGGGCGCTCTACGACACATACGACATTTTTCGAGCTGCACCCGATGGCTCTGGACTCACGCGGCTAACCGACACGCCTGGGTACGATGCCGAGGCGACGATTGGTCCGGACGGTCGAATCGTGTTTACCAGTGTGCGTGATGGCGACATGGAAATCTACTCGATGAATGAAGACGGGTCCGACGTTCGTCGACTCACGACCCGACAGGGGCCAGACGGAGGACCGTTCTTCTCCGCCGATGGCTCGAAGATCGTGTTTCGGGGTCGGGAAATTCCTGACGGGCCGGAGTACGATGATTATAAGCGTCTGCTCGATGCAGGACTCTGGCGCCCGACGGAGCTCGAGTTGTTCGTGATGGACGCCGATGGTGGAAATCTTCAGCAAGTTACAGACCTTGGGGGTGCCAGCTTCGGCCCGTTTTGGCATCCCGACGGAGAGCGCATTATTTTTTCGTCAAACTTGCATAATCCAGATGGCCGAAATTTCGACTTATTCATCATTAACGTCGATGGCAGTGGCCTTGAGCAGATCACTTTCGGGGAAACGTTTGACGGTTTTCCGATGTTCTCGCCAGATGGTCGGCAGCTAGTCTTCGCGTCCAATCGCGATGGTGCCACCGAAGGTGACACGAACATCTTTCTCGCAGATTGGATTGAGTAGTCCCAGCCGGTGAGTGCGCCCGATCGGTGTAGTCGGTTCTGTCCTTAGCGCTGTCCGTAGGGCACGTTCTTGACGACGAAGCTGAGATTCGATGGGCACTCAGCTAGTCGGTGGATGAAGAATGGGAACCATTCTGATCCGAGCGCCACATAGAGACGAACGTCGTATCCCACGGCGAGCAACTCGGACTTGAGACCGTGCCGAACCTTGAGTGGTCGGCTCTTCCAGGCCATCAGGAACAGTCTCGCGACAGTGACTCAAGGATCAGACGTTAGGCCTCGCGGCATCCGACTGGCCCGAAGCGGTCAGAACGTTAGTGGGTTAGGGCTGGTCGACGTCTGTCTTTGAGGAGGTGCTCGATTGTCCGGGCGTAGTAGCGGAGGACCGTTCGCTCACGAACGCGATATCGGTCTCCCTCGACCACGAGAATTTTACGTATCGTAAGTGGTTCGGTGGCGGCTTCAACGGCTTCTCGTCCGGTCTCGACGGTGAGTCTGGCGCCACCGGCTTTGAGGATCTCAATCAGCCGGTCTATTTTGTCTTCCAGCTCATCGCGTTGGATTGAGGGCCGCATAGCAGCTGCCATCAGGGCGCTTGGCACCACTGTATATAGGCGACCGATGTCTTCCCGAAGACGGCGGTTGAGCTGGACCATGGACCGCCGAGCATTCGGGTCGTATTCCGATAACCGGATCGGATCTCCGAAGCTTACGATCGCTCGACTGTGATAGCCCACGGCATATCTGATCATCTCGGCGACTTCACGGGCGAACGGTCGCTGTTGACGTTTGACACGCTGACGTGACAACACGAAGTCTTCGAGTACCAGGTCGTAGGCGATCGCAACCGGAATTACCACAACGTCGGTTCTTTGCGCCTGGGCGGCGGCGTGGAGTAGGCCCGTCTTGAAACGCTTCAGCTCTCCGCTGTAGCTCCGACCTCCCTCCAAGTAGAGAAACAGATCGTGCCGCTTTAGGATCTCGGCGACATATGCCTTGAGCGTAGCGAGATAGGCCGGGTCCTTCATTTCCCGTCGTATCGGGATTGCTCCGGTCACATGCTTGTGAATCAGCCCTAGGGCTCCGCCAAACAGGTTAATTCCTGCGGCGATGACAGGTGGCCGAATGCCGTTGTTGTCGAGCAACAACGGCTGGACGAGATAATCAATATGACTCTTGTGGTTCGATGCGTAAATCACCCGACCCTGCCGCGTCGCAGTCTGGGCGATGCCGACGTGTGCCGCCTGTAGGTCGATTTTCCTGAGCAACGGGTAGAGCGGGTGCTGAAGGGCGCGGTACATCCGGTACCGCTGTGTCGTTCGGAGCTCTTCAAGATAAGAATAAACGCGTTCTTGAGCCTGAAGCGGGCTCTCGTCTTCGCTTCCCTGGAGGTAGCGAACCACTTCTTCACGCGCCAGCACCGCCCGCGTGATCTCATCGTGCGGCACGGGCGAACTATACCATGGTGGCCTCGTCCCTAATACTCGATCGTGACCGTTGCGGGGCGCGAAATCCGAACGGTTAGAGTGGACCCTGCGGGGAGGGTAGCAGGCTGGCCGTCGCCAGCCATGGCCGCTGCTGTGCCGCCGGCTGCGCCTACCGCGCTACCAATAGCCGCACCCTGACGTCCCCCGAAAATGGCGCCCAGGATGGCACCACCGACTGCCGCACCGCCGATTTTCGCTGCGCTCTCGCTCCCGGATCCCTCGCCTTGACGATAAACCGTCTCGATCCCTATCGGAAGATCGAAGACGTCATCGAGAACGATGGTGTGAAACCGTACGCCGAGCCTCGCCGTGCCCCTGAGTTCGTTGGCTCTTTCAACCAGCACAACCGAACCGAGTACGCGTGTCCCAGCGGGAACGGCGATTTGATCATCGACGATCACGTCCCGTGTGACGCGGGCCTCAACGTGGTCTTCGACCAAAGCGTTTTCGGTCGAGACCGACGTATCGAGCTGAAGGCCTACAACGGAGTCGGCAGCAATCACGAGATCCTGAACAATGCGCGGGGGCTCTTCAGCTTCGATCGGACGACCGACGGCCGCCGGTTCAACCGTCGCCAAGGCGACAAGGCTTGGGGGTTCAACCGGAAAGGGCGATTCGAAGACCGCGGCCACGGTGCTCTCGCTCGGTTGTACCGGTCGGAACTGGGTGGAGCGCCAGGAGATTTCAGCGGCTGGTGTATTTTCCGCGTTTGCCGGATCCGCTACCGATGCGTTCAGTCCGGATTCGTGCGCGCTATTCTTGGTCGACGCGGAGACAACTTCCTTTATTTGGTTATCGACGTCATGGTCGAGCGCGTTCTTGTCGGTTGGCGCACCGTCTGAAATAAGTTTTTGGGTGGTTTCGACCGCATCGGTCGCATTCCTCACTGTCTTGAACAGTGCGCCGACCTGCGTCGATTCGACGCTTGGTGTGATTGGAGATCGGTTATCCCGGACCGCAAGATATGCTCCGGTTCCGGCTCCAGCGACGACAAGAGTCGCAAGCGCCACGAAAATTCTCGGTTTAACTACCATAGAGAGTCTCCTCTTTCCTGTTGTCGAAGCAAGAGGCGTGCCGACCCTCTTAGTGGATTGTGACTCCTTACTAGGGTGTGCTCAGCAGAGGGTTTAGGCTAGGCGTGTTTTCAAGAGACGGAGTTTTACCATGTGGACGATGTGATGATAAAAAGCTGATGTTAAGTGCGTTATTGCTATTACCAACTGGACTGGATGGACCGACCTGTGGGCTTGTTAACTCGGCTGAAGATCAGCCACGACGTCAGTCTCTGAGCCGCATAGATCCATTCAGCTCATGAGCCAGAGTGTCCCTCCGTGGGGTCATGTGACCTAAGGGCTGGACATGAACCTGCGTTAGAATTATCACTACCAAGCACCGTCATGGCCGGCTTGTTAACTTGATTGAAGAACGGTCATGACGTCAGTTCCGGATCTAAATTGACCCCCTTAGCTGCACAACCACCCACGGTTTCTCACACCAATTTTGCCCCACGGCTTTTGTCAGCCCTTGGACTGTTGTTCGTCTTCTTTCTCGGTGTCAAAGGCCTGGGCGATGGATTCAGACTCCTCGGTGAGGACGTCATCACGACCTTCTTTGCGGCAACGGAGAACCCCTTCATCGGTATCGTCGTGGGTCTTCTCGCCACGACGCTGGTTCAGAGTTCGTCAGTGACGACCGCGATGATTGTCGGGCTTGTCGCCGCCCCCGAGAATCCTTTACCGCTCGCCAACGCTGTCCCGATGGTCATGGGTGCCAATATTGGAACGACGGTGACGTCGACAATCGTGTCATTGGCCCACATTGGTCGGCGTTATGAGTTTGAGCGGGCGTTTCCGGTGGCGGTGTGTCACGACGTATTCAACTATCTTGCGGTTCTGATTTTACTCCCTCTAGAGATGACGACCGGCTATTTGCGGCGCCTGGCGGGCGCGTGTTCCACGTTTCTGAGTGGGGTGGGAGGTGTCGAGTATCAAAGCCCACTACGGGAGGCCATCAGTCTGGGATTTTCCCCGGTCATTACTCTGGCAGAGACGCTTTTTTCAGGGGACGGAATCAGATCCTTGTTTTTGATCGCGGTCGGTGGGTTCTTTATCTTTTTCTCACTCTTCCTTTTCGTCAAGGTGATGCGTTCGGCGATGCACTCACGTGTGGAGCGTGTTCTCAATAGTGTGTTGGGGTCGAAAGCGGCTGTCTTGATTCCGGTCGGGGTGCTGGTCACCGTGATGGTACAATCAAGTTCGATCACGACCTCCCTTCTGGTCCCGCTCGCCGGCGCTGGCCTACTGAGACTCGAACAGGCATTTCCAATCACGATCGGAGCGAATATTGGCACGACCGTGACGGCTCTACTGGCTGCCCTCGCGGTTTCGGGACCGAATGCCGGTGCCGGACTCGAGATCGCGCTCGTCCATCTATTCTTCAATCTTAGTAGCCTATTGATTATTTATCCGGTTCAGATGATCCGACGTGTGCCGCTTCGTTTGTCCCGTGAACTGAGTCGGCTGGCGCTTCGATCGCGGCGTTTAACGGTGCTGTGGATTGTGCTGCTTTTTTATGGGCTGCCGGCTCTTTGTATCGCTGTCAGTCGCTTCATCCAGTAGTTGAGATAAGGAGGACACCATGCTTCGTGAACTTCTCAGCATCTTTCGTGCTAGCGACCCCTTGTCTGAAATGGGCACAAATTTTGGTCGGATGTTACAGCTCACGTACGACATGAACATCGCCGCCGGACAGATTTTCTTCGGTGAGGAAGACCATACCGTGGAACGCCAGAATATCTATGGCTGGGACGGGCAGGTCAACGAACTCGAACGCACAATCAGACGCCAGGTTATCACCCATTTGGCGATTCCAGGAAATGAAGCGGACCTACCGTATTCACTGTTGCTGATAAGTCTGGTGAAGGATGTCGAACGCCTCGGTGACTATGCGAAGAACCTGTCCGAGATCGTCGACATCAGACCAGGTCCGTTTCCTGAAGGCTCTGAGCTAAGCAGCTTGGTCGCAATTCGAGAAAGAGTTGAGCGTGCGTTTCGGTCGTGCGCCGACGTGTTCAGCCATTCGCGAAAGGATGAGGCACTGGAGTTAATCCAGCAGGGACGTGAAACCGCCCGCCAGTGCGATCACCTCATTACTGAGATCGGAAGAGGAAACCACGATGCCGCAACCACAACCGCGTTGATTCTCGGGACGAGGTATTACAAGCGGATCGGCGGTCACGTGCTCAACGTGTTGTCGAGTGTGGTGGTGCCGCTTGACGAGGTCGATTACTACGACGAGGATGGCGCGTCGCCGTCACAACGGTAACCGTCAAAGAATCACGGCATTTTGCGTTCGTGCCGTGTCCTTGTACACTGGCTGGTTGGTCACTTCATCGTGAAAAAGACAACGCACGTCGTCGTCGTCGGCGCTGGCGTCATTGGATGTGCCGTGGCATACGAGATCGCCAGGCGCGGTGGCCGTGTTCACGTCATCGACCGAGGAGAGGTCGGCCAGGGAGCTACCCAGGCTTCAGCCGGCGTCCTAGCCCCCTACATCATGGCCCATGCGGGAAGTCAGCTTCTTGAGCTAGGAGGACGAAGTCTCGGTCTTTACGACGAATTTATGGCCCGGGTCGTGGAGGACTCGGGGTCAGCGGTTCAATACGTTCGCAGCGGCACACTTGAGGTCGCACGTGATTCCAAGACCGCCCGGCGGCTCCAGGAGACGGCGGGCGCTTACCGTGATCTCGGAGTGACCGCCGATTATCTCGACCAGAGGGCGGTGCATGAAGCCGAGCCCCAGTTGTCGGAAGCGGTCTTCTCAGGGCTCGTCGTGGCGTCGCATGGCTTCGTTGGTGCTGCCGACTTGACGAACGCCCTGCGACGGGCCGCGGGCGCCTACGGTGTGATCTTCACGCCGTCAGCATTAGCCGTCAAGGTC
>Ga0315338_1001285_pt1 | contig 33421 bp, 28 predicted proteins | sample ASW8metaG_FD_204518 | JGI IMG/M metagenome (GOLD analysis project Ga0315338, IMG submission 204518) | Ammonia-oxidizing marine archaeal communities from Monterey Bay, California, United States - ASW #8 | ecosystem: Environmental > Aquatic > Marine > Coastal | place: USA: California | collected... | reverse complement strand
AAAGCTGTAACCACGATCGAAGGCTTATCATCCGATGGATCGCATGCCGTGCAAGAGGCATGGATCGAACTCGACGTACCGCAATGCGGTTATTGCCAATCGGGTCAAATTATGAGCGCGGTCGCATTGCTCCGCAGGCACCCAAATCCGAGTGATGGACAAATCGAAGCCGGGATGACCAACGCCTGCCGCTGCGCGACGTACCACCGTATCCGTCAAGCAATCCGTTTAGCTGCCTCCAAGCTTACTGCGGCAGAGGAGACGCTGTGATGAACAATGATGCTCTCACCGGCTCCGAACTTTCCCGGCGCGACATGCTTTCCGCGGTAACGACAGGCGCTCTTGTGATCGGTTTCTGGATCCCGCGCTCGAAGGCACAAATCATTGAACCTGAAGGTGCAGCATTGGCCATGGGGCCCGAATTGGACGAAGTGAACGCCTGGGTAGTCGTCGCTCCTGACGATAGCGTGACCATCCGGATAGCCCAGACCGAGCTCGGCCAAGGCGTGTGGACCTCCAACGCGATGATGGTAGCTGAAGAGTTACAATGTGATTGGAGCAAGGTTCGGCCCGAATACGCTTCCGTCAATCGCGACGCACGCGAAACAGCACCTGAATGGACGCTCAATGTGATGGGCAATGGCGCGCAAGACCCGAATGGCGGCGGCGAACCAGAGTTTCGTGACCGAAACCCAACCGGTGTAAACGGGATCCCAGATAGCCTTTACCGGCGCATGCGAACCAATGCTGCTGCGTCCGTGCGCGATGGTCGTTACTATCTTCAACTAGCTGGTGCCGAAGCGCGCGAACGCCTGCTGTTAGCCGCTGCCAGAGACTGGCGTGTGCCTGTCGAAGAGGTGAGTTCGGCCAATAGCCTGATTACCCATGATCCCACCGGGCGCACAATGTCCTATGGACAGATTGCATCGGTTGCCGCGCAAATACCTCATCCGCATCCCGAAGGCATTCGTATCAAGCCGCCTTCGGAATGGACATTGATGGGGACTGAGCGGAACAACCTTGATGTGCCTTTCAAAGTCTCTGGAAGAGCCATTTACGGCATTGATGTTGACCTGCCGGGCATGAAATGGGCAGCAGTGAAGTCCTGCCCAGTCTATGGCGGCACCGTGAAGAGTTTCGATTTTGAGCAGATTCGAAATGAGCCTGGAATCATCTCTGCTACCGATTTTCCGATTCCTGATCCGTCTTTGATCCGCGGCCGCTTATTTAGTGGCGGGGTCGCAGTCATCGCCGACTCTTGGTATCAGGCCAAGACGGCAATCGAAAAAATGCCGATTGAATGGGATATCCCAACGGAGAACGCCGCATGGAATACAGACAATATGCGTGCGGCGCTGATTACATCGCTGGACGAACCTGGCACCGTTCGCACCGATATCGGCGAAATCGACAGCGCCTTTGCGGGCGATGCGAGAATTGTCGAAGCTAGCTACACAACGCCCTATCTCCCCCGCGCTCGGATGGAACCTGGCAACGCGACCGTGCTTGTCACCGACGAGAGGGTCGACATCTGGGTCGGGGATCAGAGCCCGCAAGAAACGCGCCACTCGGCGTCCCGAATTACAGGCATCTCTGAAGAGAACGTCCATCTTCATTTGTGCCATCTTGGCGGCGGCTATGGCCGCAACGGCAACGGTCCGCAAGCCGAACAGACGATTTTGTTAGCTAACCAAAACCGCGGCACGCCGATCCATATGCTTTGGACACGCGAGGAAGACTTCATAAGTACCACTTATCGCTCCATGGGCGTCGCGCGATTGCGCGCAGCGCTTGATGAAGATGGCTGGCCGATAGCGATGGAAGTTAAGACCGCTATGGACGAGAAAGCCCCTGGCTCCACGGCGGGATTCGACATCTACCCACGCTACTTTGTACCTAATTACCGATTCTCGACCCACTCTGCGGCGTTCCACATTCCCGTGGGTACACGGCGCGGCGTCGGCGCACCGGCCATGGCGTTTTATCGGGAGAGTTTTATTGACGAACTGGCCCGCGCTGCCAGGATGGATCCGTATCATTACCGCCGTGAGCTGATCGCGCGCGGCGACCTTCCCTATAAGAATGACATGATCAAAGCGCTGGACATGGCTGCAGAAATGTCAGGCTGGGGGACGCCTCTACCTGAAGGCACGGCGCGTGCCATCGCATTCGAAGAACGCGGAGCCGAGGCCAGTGAGCATGCGACGTTCAGCGCCCAAGTCCACACCGTCTCGCTTAGCAGAGGGGGCGAAGTACGCCTCCTTCGCGTCGATATTGCGCATGACGAAGGCTTCGGTCTGGTCAACCCGCTTACCGTAAGAAAACAAATCGAAGGCCAGATTCCATGGTTCTACAATGACGTGTTGTATCAAGAGTGTAACGTTAGCGAGGGCCGGATCGTCGAAAATAATTTCGATAGATTTCCCTTATGTCGCATCGGCGACAATCCACCCGAGATCAACATCAGCTTCTTTAAGTCCGAACATTGGCTCGACGGCATGGGACACGACCGCGGTGTCTCGCTTCAATCCACCATTGCCGATGCTATCTTCCAGATCACTGGCAGACGTTATCGCGATTTACCCTTCCGCCATCATGATTTGAGTTGGGGGTGAAGCTGTTCCACGATAGGCAATAACATAGGAACCACCCACTCGAATTCGAAGCACGGCAGAAAATGTCTGCTTTAACGCCGCCTACTAAAGTAGACCGCATCATTTTTCCCTTTTAGGCTTTATTTTGGGACCAAAAATTTAAGCTTGGTTACTCTCCCGTTCTATATGCTTGTCAAAACCTTTATGGGCAGCGCGCCGATGCAACCTCTCCCACACTTTCCGTCCTATTGTCGCTCGTAGCGCATGACTTGTCGCGGGCCCACTTCTGCACCAAAGATAATGCCGTCATCCGTGGCGGCAATGCCTTCCGCTGCGCTACTTGGACCTTGGATATTTGGGTCTGGAATAAAATAGCTGACGGTCCCGTCCCGCACGCTACCGATCCGAATGCCACGCGGGTACATGCTCGGAGGACCCCCATAATCAGGCAATTCGGTGCTCGATTCAGAGTCCGCAACATACATGATGTCGTTGGAATCGATATGAATCCCGCTGGGGCGGCCAAATTGGAACCAGCATTCGAGGAAATTGCCGTTTTGATCATAAATCTGTATGCGGTTATTATCGCGATCACCTACGAAAAGTCTGCCCTGAGAATCTAACTCCAGTGCGTGTAGGCTCGAGAACTGATTGCTCCCACAAGGTCCAAAGCCGGCTTCACCCCACTCCGTGAGATAGTTTCCGTTGCTATCATATTTCACGATGCGCTCAGTCGTGCCGATGCCATGTCCATCCGCAACAAAAATATTCCCGTTGTCGCCAACAACAACATCTGACGGTGAGGAAAAAAGGTTGGGGCCTCTGCCAGTCGTAGCGCTCGTCCCCAATGTCAACAGGACTTCTCCATCAGGACTCAATTTTGTGACTTGCTGACCGACATCTCCACCCGCGCCTCTACCATCGGGTGGAAGCGGGTCTGTTACCCAGACATTGCCCTCGGGATCGACATGGATTCCATGGGGAAAGGCAAACATGCCCGAGCCGAAGCTACCCAAAAATTCTCCGCCCGCATTATAGTGGAGGATGGGATCAAGGTCCGAACCAACGCACGTGTTGGAACCGCAGCGGTCGATAATCCATGCGCTACCGTCAGTTGGGTCTATTTCGGCCCCAGCAGTGGAGCCCCATATCCGACCATCCGGGAGTGGCAGAACTTCCCCATTCCAAGGATTGGGGAGATCAATGGCAGGTTCCCACCAATGCGCCATCGGCATGGTCGCATTCTGCGCGTGTAGCGCCACTGGCCAAGCACCCGCCGCCATTGGCACCACCATGGCTACTGCCAAACGCCAATTTGTTCTTGATTGCAGCATGGAATTTCTCCTCTTGATGAATACCAACGGAACAAAACGGAACCACATAACTCCGAACTAACTAACCATTACTACTTGCTTAAGAAGCGCGCCACTAGCCGCTTATTGCTTTATATAGGCCAGCATTGACAGCACCAAGCCATCTCAGATTGGAATCTGGTACAGAAAATACCTTCCCAATCTTACCCATAACCCTGACGTTGTTTCGCCCGACCACATATTCCTGCACTCTCATGGTGCCGGCGGTAAGGATGGTACTAAGCAATAAGCCTGCTCTTGGGTTTTCCTTGACTCAACACTTAACCAGGTGCCCACATCATAAACTATACGCGCGAAGGGGAAGAACCATGAACAGAGCAATTTGGAACAGCAAAACGGCATTTGCGGGCCTTGCAATGATTACGCTTGGATTAAGCGCTTATGTCGGGACACGAGCACAGGAGCCACCCATCGACGTATTGCCATTGGTTCTGCCTGGTCACCGCTACGACCTTCCAGCCACGCTGATCACCGCTGCACAGATAGAAGAGCATAAACAGAACATGGTGGCTGTGAATGAGACAGATGTAGCAATGACCATGGTGAAAAGTGGTGGTGGTTCTGAGGAATACCAAACGGGCGTCAGTTTAGTTGTCCGCTATGAGGGACAATCGAACCCCAACTACGCGATCCATGACGATGTTGCTGAGGTCTATTACGTGATCGAAGGCAGAGGGCGGATGAAATTGGGTGGCACGATCACAGATTGGGAGCGCCGACCAGTCAGCATTGAAAATGGTTGGGGCAGCCGCGGCACAATTTCTGAGGGAGCCGAGGACATTACCATCGAGGCGGGCGACATGCTGATCATTCCGGCTGGAACACCGCATAAATGGGATTATGCCGAAGAGTTCACGGCCTATGTGGTCGTTCGCGTCGACCCTGAAGGCGTAGCGCCTTTATTGGAACTCGGCATGGCTGAGTTCATCGCACCAGTACAATAGTTGTTTCATAAACTACTCCACGCGGCCAAATCCCGCGAGTGCGGAGCACTAGGACGGTAATCCAACCAGGCTCACGTGCCGAAAGGAAACGACATGCGAATACTGATAATATTGTTTCTGGTCAGCACTGGATTGAGTGTCAGCGTTTTGGCGGAGGCGAGTGCGCACCCCCCCGGCATCTTCAAACCCCAATCTGAAATCAATGCAGAGCTGGATCAATCTATTCCAGAACTCGGGATCGTCGCCGGACAAATAACACAGCTCACAGAAAGTGATGGCGGTCGGATCGTTGTGAGACGCCGCCAAGCAGGGCCGAATAATGCCAGCGTACATGAAGATCTTAGTGAGATTTACCAAATCATCAGCGGAGCAGGAATTTTTGTAACCGGTGGAACAATTGCAGATCCCGAAGATCGCACCGCTGGAATTACCGGCGGCGTGGACCAACGCGTCGAGGCAGGTGACTTTGTTATTCTGCCACCCGGAACACCGCATTGGTTTCGTGAAATTGAGGGCTCAATTATTTACGTGGAGACGAGATTCAACGTCCCGCAATAGGGCGAACATATAGTGCCGTCCAAAACTAGGGCAATGCAATAAGGTGGACAATCCACTTAGTTGAAAAACGCTTCAATCAGATTATTTCCTTAACTTAAATGCACACACGTAGTGTCAAGCTTCATTGGCCGCGTTCGTGCCCGCAATATAGCCATGGACCAGCGCCCTGCCTAAGCCATGTTGTTGACCGCCGCCACTGGACTCCCCACCCGCATAAAGGCCGGGTATGGGCACACCCTGCATATCTACGACTTGGGTTCTCCCGTTGATCCTCAACCCGCCATAGGAATCATGCCACACCGGATTAAGCGTGGCCGCGTAGAAGGGCGGTGTGTCGAGTCGATACATAGGTGCATCCAGTCCACGTGCAAATTCTGGATCCTCCCCTTGCTCGACATAGGAATTCCACTTAGTCACCGTTTCACTCAAATGAGACATCGGAACGCGTTGGAACTCGTGGCCTGCATTAATCTTGGCAGCCAATTCTTCAATCGTGTCAGCGCGGAAAAAGTAGCCATTGGTGGACGAAGTGAAGGGTGGATCAATATTCCATCCGTCACGGTCCACGGCAGCTTGATCGAAGATCGTCCAGACCGGTCCCGAGAAATAGTCGGGTGCTTCAGATCCCTCATTCATCGCCAAAGCGGCATGAATACTATTGGGATCGGAATAAGTTGCCCTGATATTTTCGGCGCTGGCATTACGCCAATCCATCTGAACATGATCAAGGCCTGATCTCGGTTGGCCCTTTTCCGGATCGGCTGGGAACGAGGCCCCGCCACGCCTGATGATTACAAGAAGCTCGTTGAAAAACCTCTTTCCCACTTGGTTTACGACAATCAAATTCTGGAAGGACGCGGCACCGAGTTTGATGCCGGTCGATCCGCGAAACGGAAATGTCGGGTGGCCTGGCAGCATGTCTGTATAGGGATCGCGCGTAGCCAGATTGCCGGGAAAATGGAAAGTGCTGTCGTAGCCAAGATTTTGTTGCATGCCTGCAAGATTCGCCCCAATCCGCATGCCTGCGATGATGCCGCTGGCATCCTGACCCCGTGGCCCCAAAAGGGCCCAACCGCTTGACACGAAAGCAGGCTCACTCCACCCCGGATAAAACATTGAGCGAAATTCAGGGTTCGCCGCATGCCCGCCCGCGCCGATGATGACCGCCTTACGCGCACGGATGAAGAGAGTCTCACTGCGGTCGTCAACATTGCCGTTCTGCCAATAGCTCTCAAGCCGTGCGCCAGTTTCGGGATCGAAGCGCGGCGTATAGCTCGCTCGGATTCCAAGAACTCTGCCCGAAAACTGTCCTTCGCGGATGATCTCATCCATGTGGCGGTTGAGAATGAACTGCACGCCTTTTTCACGTGCGCTGAATTCCAGCGGCCTTGCTAGGGCAGCACCGTTTCTCCGCGCGCCGGGGCTCGCCATATTGCTGACATCTTCCATGAGGCGCGGCGCGAAGTGACTCGAACTCACGCCTGCAATACCAGCATCTTGGTACGAGACTGTTCCTGCTTGGATATCCGTCCGATCGCTTTCCATCAAAAAGCAGGTTGCACGCCGGGCGCGAGACATGCCCCCGTTGCTATGGGTACCGTTGATACGTCCCATGCGGACGTAATTCGACATCAGAAATTCTCGAGTAGCGTAGCAATTATCAGCAAAAGACCGGTGAAGATCGCGTTGATTGTAACGGTAAGGCGCGTGGGCCGCAGCATCCATGACTGACCAATCAGTGTGGTCTTTAAAAAGAAAATCAGGATCTTCACTCAGCTCTTCTTCAGTATGGATCGGCGGCGCAGTGACGAAACCTTCCGTATCGCCTTCACCTGCGATGTCCCGTAATTGCAACGGGTCGCCACCCCCGAGCGAAATCCACGCGCCACTATGAAGCATCTTGCCACCGGGATCGAAATTCTGATCAACGACAAGCACCGACGCCCCAAGGTCGGCTGCCCGAATTGCAGCGGGTAGGCCCGTGCAACCACCACCAATGACAATGATATCGGCTTCGTAATTCCATTGGATGGCGTCGGCGGGGTTTACTTGCGCAAGCGCCGAGCCTGACATCGACAGAATGGAAGCTCCAACACCCGCACTCGCTCCGGTCTTGACAAAATCGCGCCGGCTTAGCGGCCGCTCACTTTTGTGTTTCTGTTTTTTCCTATTTTTGTTCTGTTTCTTGGTCATTCGTCCACCACCCCTTAATGCACACTAGTATAGGCTACCAGCCAAACTTCCGATGCCCAACGAAATTGTTTTGAACTTCGTAGCATCAAGCTATTGTGTGTCCCGATAAGAGCATGACTCGTGGTCCTGGACACAAAGCAATACTAAATTAATCCGAAACCGTGTTCCAACACAGATAAGATTTTCAGAAATGAGTAAGACTGAACATAAGGAGCTTAGCGTCAGAGCAGAAGCTGGGGACACCCGGGCGCAGATAGAGCTGGCGCAACTGCTCGAAGCGAATGAGCGCGATGATGAAGCGATTAATTGGCTGCAAAAAGCGGTTGATAACGGAGATGCGCATGCGAAGTGGCTGCTCGCCAAGCAATTTCTTAATAAAGAAACAACAGATTCAGATCATCAGGCTGCGGCACTAATATCGTCAGCTGCTGAAAGTGATGGGGAAGCCGCACATTTTTTAGCCGTCCTTCATGCGTGCGGAATCGGGGTGCCGCGCGACTGGGATACCGCCTTTGATTATCTTACACACTCTGCGGAGTTGGGTTTTCTACTCGCGCGTGAGGAGCTCACATTTCTTGCGACAGGCACATTTGAGAGTGAACAGAAAAAAGACCCTCCCCCGGATGCTTGGAAAAAACTACGCGATGCGGTTGACCTTACTAGCTGGATCGAGTCTCCACCTCGGAATGAGGTTTCGCGTGCCCCGCGCATTATGACTGCCGAAGATGTTGCATCACCCGTGATGTGCGACTGGCTTATAGAGCAAGCAAGGTCGGATCGCCGCGCGGCACGTGTGGAAGTACAAGAAACAGGCGAAGTCCGCACATCGGATATACGAACTAACAGCACAACCTCTTTCGACCCCTTCAAGATGAATATGATTTTGGCGGTCTTGAGGATACGAATATCTGCCCTTACCGGACTTTCCGCTGGTATGGAGGTCACAAATATACTTCATTATGCAGTGGGTCAGCGTTACGAACCACATTTTGATTTTATCGCCGCAACAGATAGGCAGCGCGTGCTGACCTTTCTCCTTTATTTGAATGATGATTATGAAGGTGGTGAAACATGCTTTCCGCGTATCTCATGGCAACATAAAGGGCGAAAAGGAAACGCCATGTTCTTTTGGAACGTCAATGCGGATGGCCACCCAGACCCTAAGACGTTTCATGAAGGTAGCGCGCCAACAAAAGGTGAGAAATGGGTCCTCTCTCAATGGATACAAAAGAGCCTGTAAACATCTCCCTCAAACCATCATATTTGATCTGATCGGCTACTTTTACCAAAAAATAGATACAGCACATTTGGGATTTAATCCCATGTCCGCTTTGTGCCGATAATGGACGTTCCGCATCATCTAAAACTGGATCGGCGCAATAGGATACTATGCATTACTAAAAGCGTTAAAGAATGTATTCTCAGTTCCAAAATATGATCGCACGGAGGAGCACCATGTACAGCGCGCGAGTTAGTTTCATTGCCGGATTGATCGCAACGGCGGCGTTGGTGGGGCCGGCTATAGCCCAAGAAACGCAGCTCCCAGATTTTGCCGGCCTTTGGCAGCGGGCCGAAAATGCCTCGGGGCGAACCTTTCAACAGCCGATCGAGGGACCGGGACCGATTGAGGACTTTCCTGACGCTGGCGCATTCCGTATTGGCGATTACAATAATCCAATATTGCGTCCACATGCAGCAGTAGCTGTCAAGGAATTTGGTGATCGCGGGCGAACTGGTGAGGTCTTGCTGCCACCTTGGTCGTTGTGCTGGCCGTCAGGCGTTCCCTTGGTTCTCAATATGGGCGAACCGATTCAAATCCTTCAGGACCCAGAATATGTAGTAATGCTTTATCGCCGTGACATGCAGGTCAGGCGCATTAAGTTAAACGATGGTGTGGCTGACAACGCTAAGCCAAGCTGGTACGGAAATTCTGTGGGCCATTACGAGGGCGGAGATACGCTAGTAGTACACACAGTGGACCAAAACGATAGGGCCGATGTCGATCGCTTCGGTACCCCGCGTAGTGAAAACATCAGTGTCGTGGAACGCTACACCATAAGTCCAGATCGATCTCAAATAGAGGTGAATTTTACAGTTGAGGATCCGGAAACCTTCAACACACCCTGGTCAGGTTCCGCGACCTATTTCAGAGCCTCGGAAAGTTTCGTCGAGCGGATATGTGCCGAAAACAACAAAGATCCCAATGGTGGAATTTTTCCCATTCCTGTGGATGCAACGCCAGATTTTTAATGGCGAGATGGGCAGTACGGTCAGCGTGAAAGAAACTCGATCACGGCCTTATTAAAGGCATCCGGTAAGTCGATTTGCGGACAATGACCGGCGTCAGCAAGAGTAATGAGTTCAGACCCCTCGATCTCTTTATGTAATTCGTTAGCATAGCCAGGGTTTCTCAGTGGATCCTTGGCCCCAGCAATAATCAAAGTAGGAAAACCGATCTTTCCAAAATCGGTTTCCACCCTTCCGCTCTGCACCCGTCCAGGCATCTTAAAGCGTGCCGCAGCCGTACATTCCCAGGCGCCTAGCTCTAACGAAATTTCATGGCGGCGATCGATATAGGAATCATCTGCGCGCAAGTCCTCACGCTGCACCAACGTTTCAACGCATCGGCGCATGTGATCGCGGGTGCCGTCATAAGTGTTTAATATCTTGCGCGGTTCATTACGCGGCGCAAAGCCACCCGCGCCGCCCAAGATCATTTTTACAATCGGAAATGCTGGCGGATCCATGACAGCCGCACGCGCGAGCTGACCGCCGCCCATTGAATTGCCTATGAAATGTGCTTTGGTAATTCCCTGCGTCTCTAAAAAGGCTGCTATATGACGAATGCGCAGAAGCTGCATGTCCTCGAAACTGAAGAGCTTTTCAGATTTTCCAAATCCAAGCCAATCGGGTGCTAGAACATGAAAATATTCAGAAAGCGGACCGATGTTGAATTGCCAGGTCAGTTCGGCACAGCCGCCAAACTCGCCACTATGCAGCAGTAAAAGCGGGTGGCCTGAACCCGCTTCAAAGTAATGCGTGCGCATTCCTCCCGCTTCGACATATTTTTCTTTAATTGTCGGCATTACTCACGTGCCCACACCTAGCATCCTATTCCGCTGCTACCGCGGCGGCGGCATCGGGCTGGCGGAACTCTTTCAGCCGCGGCAAAACCTCCTTACCGAAGAGCGTCAGATTTGAAACTGTATCTTCATGCGACATGCCACCAGCGTGACCCATCATCAATAAATTTCCCATTCCGCCGCAATGTTCGATGAAATCGGTGATCTGATCATATACCTGATCGGGCGTACCACAGAAGAGAACTCCGGCATCGATTAATGCTTGCACTCCTCCCTCGCGCATATTGATGACCTGTCCATCTTTAGTGTAGGTACGGGGCCTGCCTACGCCTTTCATCATCTGGACATTGACGCTCGCTGGTAGAAATCCTGGCGGGTTGCGGAAGGGTGGGTGCACAATTCCTGAGGTCCTTGGATAGGCGAGCACGAGTTCACCTAGGCGGCGCGCTTCGGCTTCCGTATTACCGACGGCCACGAAACCAAGATAGGCAAAACGGTCTGGTCCCGGAGCTTCACGACCGGCTGCCATATACCCCTTGCGGTAGGCATCATAGAGCGGCCGCGTACCATATCCAGTTCCTAGATTGGCCATAACATAGCCGTACCGGCCTAATTTCTCCGCCGTAGTAGGACTTCCTGTTGTGCTCCAAACGGGAGGGTGCGGTTGTTGATATGGACGCGGCCAAATATTGACGTGTCTGTAATGGAAATTCTCGCTCTCCCAATTGAACGGCTCGTCATGGCTTGTCATCGCCTTGATGATGAAATCGTGCGACTCCCAAAAGCGTTCGTTTTGAAAGACGGGATTCAAATTTGCTACCGCAACTTCCTGTGGCACGCCTTTGACAAAACCCATCTCCAAACGCCCGCGCGAAATCACGTCAATGGTGGCAAGTTCTTCCGCCGCGCGTAAGGGATCGGGGCGATTCGATACAGGATAACCAAGAACCAAAAGCCGCGCCCGTTTCGTGATGCGCGAGAGAATCGCAAGCGTCACCACACAGGCTGCAGACATACAAGTTGCCGTCTGGTGGTGTTCATTGACCATGATGTCGAGGCCAAGCTCATCGGATAGCTGCCATTCATCATAATATCGATGGAACAAATTGGCGGCGTGCAAGGGATCAAGAAGCTTGTTTGGCAAATTAACGCGCAGAGAGCCCTCATGCTTGTCCCAAGCGTCGGGATAAGGTTGTTCGGTGAACTGAAAGACCCTCACGACACAAGCTCCTTCTCTTTGCCAACAACAAACGCCGATACAGCCTGTGCGAATGCATCCGGCGTTTCCTTATGAGGGAAATGTCCTGCGCCCTTCATCGTCGTAAATTGTGCGCCCGGGATACAATCCGCATAGGCGCGGCAATAGCCTTCGCGCGTGATGCGGTCTGCTTCACCGAAAAGAACTCGCGTTGGTATGTCGATGCGATGCAACCGGCTCTTTAGCTTTGGATTATGTAGATAGGGCGACCACGCATAACGCGCGGTTGCCTCACGCGAGCGCGCCATATGAAAAAGTTTGTCCTCGCTTAAATTTGGTATGTCGGGAGTTCCGATCGCGGGATCAGCATAGGCTCGTTCAGCAATTTCCTTGTCAAAGATGCCATAGATATCCACGAAATCGCGCGTTTCGCGATCGCCAACCTTAATGCCCACAGGATTGGCAAGTGCCAGACACGATAAACGCACTGTTGACTTCACAGCAATCTCCGCAGCAATCCAACCACCCAATGAGGCCCCAACCAGCACGGTGTCTTTAAGATCAAGCGCTTCGAGAAGATCGAGATAGAGATAAGCAAGATCGTCAATATTCGTCATCCAGTCGGGTGCGTCTACGTGCCCGAATCCTGGATGAGTTGGGGCCACGACCCTGAACGACTTTGCTAACGCGGCAAGCGCCGGTTCGTTGGGCGCAAAACGCCCCAAAGGATGTCCCGGATGAAGAAAGAGTAGCGGTGCGCCACTGCCTTGCTCGTTAATGTCCAAATCGATGCCGTTGACTTGGATGGTATGAATATTCTCGGCAGATGCTGCTGCCATGCTCTAGACCCCGCCCCCAATAACCACTTATCACTTCCTTTATGGTGCATGAGGATAAAGAAGCAAACCCCATGTGCCAACGGGTTTGCCTTAGAGAATTTCACCGCATACCAAGCCTATTGCCGCCTCCTTCCTGATTATTTTCCAAGCAGCAAATCAGTGGCTGGCAACCAAAACTTCGCCTTGCACCATGAGGCTCCAGCAGGCAATTTATCGGCCCCATTTCGCAGAAAACTTGGTTAAATCAAAAGCACAGGACGTAAAACGGAGCAATGGCCGAAGACGAGAACGAAGCCAAGGTCAAAGGACACAGCGTGGACGACCATGCCTATGGCAAGGACCTCATTCACGAACACAGTGGCGATGAAGACCATGACCATGACGAGTTTTACGATGATGTTCCGTTGGAAGAAAATCCGCTGTGGATACAAGACAACGTCACGCTGACCAGCGTTGGAATAGATGTTGGGTCCTCCGGCACCCAAGTGATTTTCTCCCGTATCAAAATGCGTCGCTTAGCGGAGGATTTGACCAGCCGTTATTATGTGATCTCGCGCGATACGCTCTATCTCTCGCCAGTCGCACTTACGCCTTATATAAGCGATACCCGTATTGATGATGTAGCGCTGACCAAGATCATCGAGGATGCCTATGAGGCCTCGAGGCTCGTACCCAAGGATATTGATACCGGGGCAGTGATTCTTACCGGCGAAGCACTGCGCCGGGAAAACGCGGAAGCCATTGCCAGCCTCCTTGCGGACCAGGGTGGTGATTTTGTGTGCGCAACTGCTGGTCACAACATGGAATCGATGTTAGCGGCTTATGGATCGGGTGCATCACGCGCCAGCCAAGAACAAAATAAGCGCGTGCTGAATATCGATATTGGCGGTGGAACGACCAAGCTTGCTCTTGTCGATGCCGGACGCGTCATTGCAACCGCCGCAGTTCATATCGGTGGGCGTCTACAAGTTGTCGACGAAAACTACAAAATCATTCGGCTTGACCCTGCCGGAAAAGAACATGCACGGCGTGCTGGATTCGACTGGAATCTTGGCGACACTGTGGACGATGACACGCTCGATCAGGTCACGAAGGTCATGGCCGAAGCCCTAATTACCGCGCTCACTGCGAAGGATATTCCGCGAGACATCTTGGAACTCTATCTCACCGATCGTATTGAGGATTTGGGGTCGGTCGGTGGCATGATGTTTTCTGGGGGCGTTGCAGAATATGTTTATGAACGCGAAACGCGTGATTTTCGGGATATGGGCCGCCGATTGGGAGCGGCAATACGCGAAAGACTAAACGCAAACGCTTTTCCTTGGCCCCTTTTGCCGGCAGGCGAGTGCATTCGCGCAACAGCCCTTGGTGCATCGGAATACAGCGTCCAACTTTCAGGCAATACCAGCTACATCTCGACACCAGGAATCCTCCTCCCGCGGCGTAACTTGCAAGTTCTTCAGCCTCATTTTCATTTTGAAGAAAAAGTCGATCCCAACGCATTTGCAAAGGCAATCCACACGCATCGCAAGACTTTTGAGGCGGAGCATCATGATGCCGAGATCGCGCTCGCCATTCAGTGGAGCGGCGCACCGTCCTTTGAGCGCATCCATGCGCTTGCCTGTGGAATTGTAGCCGGCCTTGCTGACAAGATCGCCGCCAAGCAACCGCTCTACATCATGCTCGATGGAGATATTGCACAAACACTTGGGGCAGTGTTACGCGAGGATTGCGCCGTTGCCGTTGAAATGCTCGTGATCGATGGCGTTTTTCTAACCGATTTCGATTATATCGATCTCGGACGGCTTCGGGTTCCATCCTATACGGTTCCTGTAACCATCAAATCGCTATTGTTTCACGACACGCTAGTAGATGGGACAAAACACAAAAATAGCAAGCATGCGCATGGGCACAAACATTCGCATAGTCATGGGCATAAACACGGGCATAGTCATTAATTCATCACGACCAACGAAATTAGGGGATGGAGAACTTGGTGACACTCGGCCTAGAGCTGAATAAAGCGCCTGCGCTGAAAATATTTGAGTTGAAATGGCTCATCATTGGTGTGGTCATCTTTATTGTTGCCTGGCTTGCGCTGGTGCCACTCGGCTTCCTTCTTTGGCAAAGCTTTATGACGCCGGCGAGCTTCGACTCGCCAGCTGAATTCACACTGGGAAATTATCTTGAAGTCTATACCAGTAGCGAAACAGTACGGCTGTTCAGCAATTCGACCGGCTATGCCCTAGGCTCGTCTGTTCTGGCACTCAGCATTGGAATCAGCCTCGCCTGGGTCTGCGAGCGAACCAATACGCCCTTCAAGCCATTATTCTATGCGCTTTCCATCGTGCCCATGTTTATGCCTGGCATCTTGTTCGTAACCGCATGGATCATGCTGGCAAGTCCGAATATCGGCATCCTCAATCTCATTCTCCAACGCACCTTCGACACCGATTATATCTTTGTCGATGTTTACACACTGACCGGTATGATGTGGGTCGACGGCATACAGCATGTACCGCTGGCCTTTCTTCTGATGAGCGCCGCGCTTAAAACCATGGACCCTTCATTGGAAGAATCGGCAATGATGAGCGGGGCCTCCATTTGGGATGTCGCACGGCGCATCACATTGAAGCTAGCTGCGCCCGCAGCTGCGGCAGCGTTCCTAATTCTTTTTGTACGTTCGCTTGAATCTTTTGAGACGCCTGCCCTTCTCGGCTTACCCGTTGGAATTGAAGTGTTCACCTCCGCCATTTGGGAGGCACTACACGGCTACCCATCGAATATTGGACTTGGCTCGACCTATGCGGTGATGCTTCTTGCGCTCACTGCCGGCGGGATTTACTGGCAGTCGCGACTGGCCAGAAATGCCAACCGCTACGCCACGGTTACCGGAAAAGGCTTTCGCCCCAGAATGATAGATCTTGGCCGCTGGCGCTATTTCACTGCAGGGCTTTTTATCTTCTATTCGATGCTGGTCATCGGACTACCGTTCTTGGTTCTGCTTTGGAGTTCTCTACAGCGCTTTTACAGCGTTCCTACCTGGGATGCTTTACAAAATATCTCTTTAGATAGCTATCGCGCGGTGCTTGCGTTCCCGAGCGTAGGCACCGCCGTATGGAACAGCATCTTCCTGGCCCTGACGAGTGCAACCGCTGTCATGTTTCTGACTGCGGTCATCTGCTGGATTGTTTTGCGTACCAATATTCGTGGCCGCTGGGCTCTCGACAATATTGCCACCATGCCACTGGTGATGCCTGGCATTGTGCTCGGACTTTCGGTGATGATCTGCTACCTAATCATCGGCGGCGGCATTTACGGCACAATTTGGATATTACTGATCGCATATATGACACGCTTCATGCCTTATGGAATGCGCTTCAACTCGGCAGCCATGCTGAAGATTCACAAAGAGCTTGAAGAATCGGCGGCGCTCTCGGGCGCTTCATGGTTCACTATTTTCCGCCGGGTGGTGTTGCCACTCTTAAAGCCAGGTCTGATCGCAGGCTGGATTTACATCGTCATTATCTCGGTGCGTGAGCTCTCCTCCTCAATTCTTCTTTATAGCCCAGGCTCAGAAGTCATAGCCGTGGTGCTTTGGGAGCTATGGCAAAACGGGCAATACACACAATTGTCTGCCTTTGGCGTCATGTTGATCCTTGGCCTTTTTGTATTTGTGATGCTGGCGCAGATGGTAAGCCGTCGTGTCGGCATTAAAGAAGTTTAGATTGAGCGGGGCCTAGCGTGCTTAGCGTAAGATCACTTAACACCGAATATAAAGTTTCGAACGGCCCACCCGTACTCGCAGCAAAGGACATTTCATTCGAAGTCCCTACGGGAAAATTCTTTACACTTTTGGGCCCTTCGGGATGCGGTAAAACCACAACTTTGCGTTCTATTGCGGGACTGGAACGCCCCACATCAGGCGAGATAGAAGTGGGCAAGAAGCTGTTCTATTCATCAGCAAAAAATGTATTCTTGCCGCTCAACCAGCGAAATTGTGGAATGGTATTTCAGTCCTATGCGATCTGGCCGCATATGAGCGTTTACGCCAATGCGGCCTTTCCTTTGGAGGTACGCAAGAAAGGCCTCTCGAAAGCAGATATCAAAGACCGCGTGGTGAGCGTCTTGAATGCAGTCGCGCTCGAGGAGTTTGCTGACCGTGACGCAACCAAGCTCTCCGGCGGGCAGCAACAGCGCCTGGCCTTAGCCCGTGCGCTTGTGATGGAGCCAGAACTACTACTTCTCGATGAACCTTTGTCTAATTTAGATGCCAAACTACGCGAGCGGATGCGTTTTGAATTAAAAAGGATTCAGCGTGACCTAGGCGTAACGACTATCTACGTTACCCATGATCAGTCAGAAGCTTTGGCGCTATCGCATGAGATAGCGGTGATGGACGAAGGCAAGATTGTCCAAGTGGGTTCACCGCGCACAATCTATGAAAGACCATCGACCAAATTTGTGGCCGAGTTTATAGGCACCAGCAATTTTATTGAGGCAAGTGTTTTGGGCCGCGACGGTCGAAACGAATTTTGGCGGGTACGCTGCCCCTTTGGCGATTGGACTGTACAAAGCGAAAAGCCTCTTGTCGCAGGCGCCACGGTTTCGCTCTCAATTCGCCCGGAAAATGTCGAGCTAAGTGAGAATAGCGATAATAACGATGAGACGGTGAATAGCTGCATCGGGATGGTCGATCAGAAGGTGTTCCTCGGTGATTTCATCGATTTTCAGGTAAAAGTCAGGGAAAACATGATTTTTTCCCGGGCTCACCCTAATTTACGTACCCCGGTCGGCGATACCATTCACGTCAGGGTAGCGCCTGACAAATGCGTGGTGCTAAGCGAAGACTCAAATTGAGCCGTAGAGATAGCGGCAAGAAGACTCAAGGATAGGAAATGGCCAAAGACACAATTGTTTCGGAAGAACTCGCTAAAAAATTTACTACTGAAAAAGACGCTGATACGCCTTACCGGCGCTGGATTGCCACCGAAGGCCTAGAGGTCATCAGTGCGCTTCATGTGCCTGATCTCAGAACGGTTGATGTGAATCCGTGGCCACGACGCAGCGGTAAGGGCGTTTATATCAATCACGACGCCTCACGCACCTCGAATGATTGCTATGTCTGCGAAATAGCGCCAGGGAAAAAGCTTGAGCCACAGCGTCAGCTTTTCGAAGAGATGATTTTGGTGCTTTCGGGACGTGGCTCGACTTCCGTGTGGAACGATGCCGGCAAACGCATCACTTTCGAATGGAAAGAAGGCGCGATGTTCGCGATTCCACTGAATGCCTGGCATCAGCATTTCAACGGATCAGGCCAAGACGCCGTACGCTTTGTCGCGGTTACTAATGGCCCTTCAGTGATGAACCTTTATGACGATCCGAGTTTCGTCTTCAATACGACTTATGATTTCCCCAACCGTTTCGCTGGCGAGCCTGATTACTTCTCGCCTAAAACCGAACCCGAAGGTTTCTTATTACCGACAAATTTTGTGCCCGACGCGGTCAATCTTCCGCTCATTTCAGCCAAGGAGCGTGGCGCCGGTGGCGGACATATCCGCTTCAATATGGCTAAGGGCTCGATGTCGAGCCACATCTCTCAATTTCCCATCGGCACTTACAAAAAAGCGCATGCCCATGGACCAAGCGCCCATGTGATCATTCTTTCCGGCGAAGGCTATTCACTGATGTGGCCGGAAGGTGAAGAACCAAGGCGCTATGATTGGCAGGTGGGATCCATGGTCGTTCCGCCCAATAAATGGTTCCACCAGCATTTCAATTCCGGAAACACACCAGCGCGCTACCTTGCCTTCAAACACGAAGTTGCGCTGATCCGAAATTCACAGGGCGTCCCGACGGCTTGGATTTCACGTCGCGTCGGTGGTGAGCAAATTGACTATGCCGACGAAACTCCGGAAGTGCGCAAAATGTTCACAGACTCGCTCGCTAAGCACGGTATTGCGCCAGCGATGGACGACGCATATGAAAAAGAGTTGGACGATCTCCCGCCGAAAGCGGCGTAGGAATATTTTATTGGGTTTCATCACGAGTGCTAAAAGGGATATCCGGAGCCCCCTTTTCCGCTAGGCTCTGGGCCCTTCTATCTCGTGCTGCAGCTATGTCAGCCCCTCCCTAGCTTGGCGAGAGAAAATAACTGGGTTTTCCTGATGAAACTGACCAGTTCGCCAAGAGCAAATTACCTGCTATCAACCCCGCCTATCCAGCTTTGAGGCAACAAATGGGCCTGTAGCTCAGTTGGTTAGAGCCGGCCGCTCATAACGGTCTGGTCGCTGGTTCGAGTCCAGCCGGGCCCACCACCAAAAAATAAGTATTTAATCATGCTATTTTTTCGAGGTTTTTGGCTGCACCTCTAGGGGGCACTCATAAATAAAAACCATACCCAGGGACGATGCTCTAGAGCATTCATTGGACCGAGTGTTTTGTAAATGCGCCACCGGCCCACGGTAAAGAATTTGGTCCTTCCGCCGCGTAAACATTGCCGTCCGCGTCAACGGCAACTCCTTCGCCTGCGGCACCCTGGTAGGGCCGCTCCTCCTGCTCGACAGGTGGAATGAAAGCCGTAACGCGGTCCTCGTCGACGTGTCCAATACGAACCCCATTCCTCCAGCCCACATGACGGAACGGATCGGACTCGGAGTCAATCGCGTAGACTGTTTCACCGGCAATGAATATCCCGCTGATGCGGCCATACTGGTACCGCGAATCGAGGTAGTTCCCTTGTTGATCGAAGATCTCGAGGCGGTGGTTACCGCGATCCGCCACCCAAAGACGACCGCCCGCATCGAAAGCCAGAGCATGTGGCGTGCGAAACTCGCCGTGGAGCGCACCGATTTGTCCCCACTCCATAAGGCGCATGCCATCCGATGAAAACTTGATGATCCGCGCCGTGGCGCCTGACGCCCGCCCATTCTCCATGGATTCGCTGGTCGTCATATTCTGACCGTTGTGTCCGTCGGCGACGAATATGCTGCCGTCGGGTGCGGTGATCACGTCAGTCGGCTGATTGAACTGGTTGGGTCCACTGCCAGGTTGCCCTGGGGTCCCGAGACTCATGAGCAACTCACCGTCGGGGCTGAACTTGTGAACCTGATGGCCTTTGGTGCGCTCCGCATTTCCCGCGAAGTCGGTTACCCATACATTGCCCTCGCGGTCCACGTGGATGCCATGAGGTGTCACCATGATGCCAGCACCGAAGTTCGCGAGCATCTCGCCCGTGTTGCGGTCGAACTTGAAAATCGGATCGACAGGATTACTGTCGCAATTAATCTGCTCGTCTACCAGGGCACCTGCTCCGCAGCGTTCGTAGGCCCAAATGTTCCCATCAATCGGATCAATATCGATGCCAGCCGTCGAGCCCCATATTCTTCCCGCAGGAAGCTCTCCCCAGTTCGCGGTCACTATCGGTGCCGGATTCGGCAAACCTTCGCCCGTAATCGAGTTGCCGATGACGGTGGTACTCGTGACCTCGGGATCTGCAGAGCATCCATTGAGAAAAACGAGGCTACAGGCGAACAGTGTGGACGTCAGGACTCTTGGCACAGACATGGTGGTTTCCTTAGCGAGGTCACGGTAACCCAATATGGCATTGTCACTTTAACTCAGATGGTCTTTGACGGCGACCCTGCAGTATTTTACTTCCCAGCACTTAAACGCATTTTTTTGCAAGAGCGGAATATGCGCGAACTGTCTTGGGAAGGATTACGTGATAAACAGAGAAAATGTGCTAAATTGTCAAACGAATTGGGCGTCAGTTCACCTTTTGGGATGAAGAAAATGAGAAGTAAACTGTTTGGTATTACGATGCTTGGCGCAGTCGTACTTGCTGCGCCTGTGATCGCGCATCACTCGCCTGCTGCTTATAACCGTACCGAATTGGTAACGATCAGCGGCGAGGTGACACAGTACCATTGGATTAACCCGCATACCTGGGTGTACCTAGGGGTAATGGGTCAAAACGGTGATATCCAGGAATGGGCCTTAGAGGGCGAATCCGTCGGCCTATATACACGCATAGGCTGGGAACGAGACCGTCTTAGTGTCGGAGATACAGTCACGGCTCATGTCTGGCTACTACGAGATGGCTCGAATGGTGGTCAGCTCGCTTATTTGGAGAAAGAAGACGGAACGATCCTTGGTGAAGTCCCGGAAGAAGGCTGAACGTTCGTCTGCCCCCCAACGTCGTGTAAAAACCTAAGGAGCTAAAGAAGATGCATCGTGCTGCGCTTGTGTCACTCTTTCTGATATTTCTGGTGCCTACCGCCGGTCACACGCAGACATGGCAGGAATTTGTGAGTATCGAGGATCGCTTCCGGGTTTATTTTCCGGGCGATCCCATGCTGGAAGAGATCATGTATATGGTCGAATCGGAAGCGATCTTCGCCGACGATGTGACGATTCCGGCCCGACGATGGTCGGTACAATTGGCTGACGAATATTACGCGGTCACGATGGTCAATTTCGCGGAGCACTTTCCGGCACACGCTCCCACCGTTCAGGGGGCGATGGCCCACGCGGCCACTAATTTGCGCCGGATTGCCATATTGACTGAGGACATAACCCACGACAGCTATGCAAGGTATGACCGTATTCCCTCACACCTGTTGTCCATCAACAAGCCAGACAGCGATAGATTATATGCTTTAATCGTCCTTCATCAGGACGAGACGCTGGATGCGCGCCGGCTCTACATTATCGAAGCGCATGTGGGTGAAGGTGCGCCGCCTCCAGGACTCTATCAACAATCATTTAGGGTATTCGACGCAACCGGGCAGGCACTCCGCTACGAGCCAGACGGTAGAACCCGACAGGAATAAGGAGTTGACCATGAGTCTAGGGGTACGAATTTTACCAATAGTGGCTGCACTATGTGCTTATTTCTGTGCCGCTACGGCCACTTTCGGTGCGCAAGCAGATTGGCAGGAATATGTCTATGAAGAGTTTGGCCTAGCGAAGGAGTTTCCGCTCCCTCCGCTGCGCTCGCAATCGATCTATGCTGAACCGGAAACTTCGCGCGACACGCCGCGCATTGCCGGTTCGGATCGCGTCTCGACATTATTTGAGACCAAATTGGATGACATCATATACCGCATGGAAGTCGTGGACATCAGCGACGCGGTTGAAAGAAGCGCAAACATCTTTAGCGAATGTCTTTATCTTTCCGAGCAAGCCGGTGAGGAGATATCCAATATTCATATGGGTGTTGGCGGTGAAGATTCGGAGGTGTACGGTCGACTAGCGGCCGTGGAACTGTATGAAGATCAGGGACATTTGCTAACGGCTTGTTTTTACAAGGAAGGTTACCTCGTTCGGGTTGATGCCCATATTTTGCCAGAGAATGGAAATTCTGGTTCGCCCCAAGCCTATCGCTATGTCACCACAATTCGATTTGATCTTTCAAATTCTTATGAGTAAGGCGAGCGAATTGGATTCGCTGTCGTCAAACAAGTAGGAGAATAAAATGTATTCTAAGATTGCGTTTGCTACCGGGATCGCTGCGCTCGTCTTTTCAGGTAACACGCTAGCACACCATTCACACGCGCATTACGAGTCGGAGTCCAATACCGTCCTCGAGGGTACTATCAAAGATGTCGAATGGCGTAGTCCTCATAGCTGGGTAACAATCACAGTCGCAAATGAAAAAACAGGTGTGCTCGAGGACTGGCTATTGGAGGCACGCTCCCCCGGTGCGCTAGCGCGAAGGGGTTGGGCCGAAGACAGCCTAAAGCAGGGCGACCAAGTCGCTATTACCATCCGACCTTTAAGGAGTGGTGGCACAGGCGGGTTGTTGCGCGATGTGGAGCTAGCCGATGGGACGGTCCTGCTCGACGATTGAGTTCAACGCAACTTACGTTGTGAGGCGGACCCTGAGGATTGACACCCTAGAGCAGGGGGGGGCAAACTGCGATCATGACCACTTTGGGTCAAAAGCCAACATTCTGTGCTGCAGTGTAAGAGTCAGATTTACTAACTAAAAGTAGACATCTGCCAAATTTCAAAACCGCAGCGTATGTCCGACACGAATAGTCATTTGCGATCTTTGAGCCACGAAACGTGAAGTTGGAATGGTTGCAGCTTGACCGAAAGCAACGAGTAGTTCGGAACCTGGAATAAACTCCCAACTATAGCGTGCCAATAAACCAAAGCTTTGGCTGATATTGTCGTATTGCGCCTGCAGCGCAATTTGCATGTCTGGCGTAAAAGTGATTGTCGTATCCAGGCTCGCAATATGAATATTAATAGTGCCATTTGGCATCTCAAGATATGTCCACTGATGGGACGCTTCAATCCCATAATATCGGTTCGGACGGAAAACGACTTCGAGCAAAGTGTCCAAGCTCGTACCATTGTAAAAGCTGCAACATTCAATTTGCGCCTCCACCGAAAGCGGAAATATGCGTGACGTTGCAATCCGTGCGAAGGCATTGGTCCAGTTGTATTTGCCGACCGGGATAAGAATGTCATCAGGGAGGAAGAACGGCTTCGACACTTTTTCAAAGAAATTAGTCGCGCCGATTGCAAATAATTTGTTACTTTGCGTGACGGCTTCGCCTTCTATGCTGCTTTCACGAGATTGCAAAACATCATTCAGGCCGGTGACCACAAAATTATTGGCAGAAAACTGCAATTCCCGCAGAAACAGAGCGCTGCCCGTACCATAGCGCGACAAATGTCTGACATTCGCATCATAAACCCGGATGCTGGTGCGGTTTGTAAACCCTAAAGCAGGCTCGTAATTAGTTCCTATCTGTTTAAATCCTAGCTCACCGCCCCAGGGCTCGTTAGGAAAATTAAGTGCCGTGCCAAACGAGTTATCGTCGCCCGAAACATTCGAGAAGCTACGCTCGTAAAATATATCGCCCTGGAAAACATTGCCGCCCCACAAATTTGAATTGCGGTACTGGTAATCGACTCCGACAACGCTGTTATCACTGACGCCCGTAGGGTCACCATTGGTAGCGATGAACCCGATCTGTGATTCGTTAAAAACGGGGCGAGAGATGCGTACTACCGATAAAACCTGCCCACCGGCGCTAGGCGTTTTATCGGTTAAAACGCTAAGCGCCCCGACGCCAAATTCACCAAGCTCGCCAGATAATTTTCCCCCTCCGATAATGCTCACCGGTTGCCCGTCGACCAATCCAATATTACGCGAAAAGAAAGGCCTTCCATTATTCGCTGTACGCGCGTCGCGGCCACGGGTAAATCCCCGGCCACCAAATTCGAACGTGCCAGCGTCTTGGAGAAAAAAGTCTCGTGTCTCGGGAAAAAACAGCGAGAACTGCGTGGTATTGACCTGCCGTGCGTCCAATGGTGCATCCGAGAAATCTGGATTATAGGTCAGTGTTCCGGTCAAGGCTGGCGTAATACGATAAAAAATATTGCCGCCGCCCGAAAAACCAATATCGGTATCTTTGCCCGGCATATGCCAATCGCGTTTGGCGCGGCTAACGCCATAGAGTTGAACTTCAAGACCATTACCCTGATCGAAGCCTGTGAGACCGGTGAGCGTCCCCGCCTGAGAAACGTCGTGCGTCTCAAGCTGTGGATTAATGGCCGACCAATAAATTTGCTCGCTCCTGCGCTGAATCACGCGCCGGATATCAAGACCCCAATCACTCTGGCTCTCCTCATAGGAAAGACTTTGGATGGGAATGGATACCTCCGCGATCCAACCGTCTTCGACCACAGCAGCGCGTGCAACCCAAATCGTATCCCACTCGCTGAGGTCTTCCGTGTTGTTCATAAAAAGTGCGTCAGCCCGGTTGCCTGAAGGTCCGATTTGAAAGGAGTAAGCGTTTCGCCGTGTTAGTCCCGGATCCAAATTCACGCCAATCATATCGCCGGTGAAAATTGGACCGTCCCGCTCCATGCTGCGCAAAATGATCCCTGACGGATCACTGTCATAGGCATAGATGCCAAAATAAAGATTGTTCTCATCATATAGAATTCTTACTTCAGTCCTCTCAGACGGCAGCGCGCCAGGAACAGGCACCCTTTGTCTAAAATCTGTTATGAGCGTTGCATTGGCCCAGATTTGATCCGAAAGATCTGCATCGATGATGGGAGCTTCGCTTGGCTCTATTCGTGTTGCAGCGGCGCGCGGTCGATATCCTTCAGCCGCAACCCCACGCTCAACAGGCTGTGCTAGCCCAGGCGCGAAGGTGCTTAGCCAGACGAAAACGCCAAGCGTAAGCGCCAGCGCGCCTGAAGGGCTGCGTCTGAGACTCAAATCCGTCTTCTCCCTAAAGATAATATTCCGCCTGGCAATCGCAGAGTGGGTAAAATATCCGCACAGAAAGTAACTAAATCCTACCTACCCACACTAGCATTCTACACCAGCGGATGAAGGCACCTTGAGTGAAATTGTTTTCCCTCACAGAGCAGCCCCAGGTGCGCCTTAACTCAAATCCTCTCTGGAAACCGAGTAATAAAATTGTCCCGGTTTGGCAGCTCCACTTCAGGCAGCGTTTCCCTGTCTATTTGATCGTACTCGCCGATAAGCGCGTTGAGATAGAGTACATAGGCAGTTAGCGCGTAGACTTCCTCTGCTGGAAGGGTATTGGGCGCTGTTGGCGGCATGGCGCGGCGAATAAAATCGAAGAGCGTTGTGGCATAGGGCCAGAAATTAGCAACGCTCTTGCCACCGTCCAAAGTTGCGCGCGGCGGGCCGGCATTGAGCGATGCCGCGATACCACCCTTGCCTTGATTGCCGTGACAGACCGAACATTTCTGCACATAGATCGGCGCTCCAAGTGCTGCGGTGCCGCTACCCTCCGGCAATCCTGTACCGTCGGGCATAACGGTGATGTCCCAGGGAGCTATATCAACTTCTGAAATCGGCTCACCAAGATTTGGACTTTCAGCGGCAAACGCTCCTGCACTCAAGGTATATCCAATCACACCAGCAACAATCGCAAGTTTATGCATAGACATGTCGGACCTCCCCTGACGAGTCGACGGCCCAGCTGGTGATGGAATTATAATGTTGGCTTGGGAAGCCGAGCACAGAGGGCGGTCTAGTCGTCTGTCCACGCTGTGCAATAAAATTTTCACGCGTCGGCTGCACTGCACCGGATTCATCCCAGGCCCGGCTTTGCAAGACTGCTGGCTGTCCGTTCCAATGCCAAGGCATGGAAAAGCGCGTGAAGGCTTTGGGCAAGACCGGCTCTTGCAGTGCAGCTTCACCCCAACTCTGGCCCCCATCGGCAGAGACCATCACTTTGGTGATACGGCCCGTGCCCGAATAGGCGATTCCGGTGATCTCGTAATAGCCTGGTTCCTGCAATGACAGACCAGGCGAGGGTTCGGTGATAAACGACTTCACCTCTTGCAAGAAGTAGAAACGGTAGGCCGTGCCATCGGGAAGAATTTGCGAATAGGTTCGTGACTCGTAATAGGTCATCGCCGGGTTTTCGGTAATGTGAAGGCGTCGCAAATACTTGACGTTCATATTGCCTTCATAGCCAGGAAGCCACAGGCGCATGGGATAACCTTGCTCAGGCTGAATGCGTTCGCCGTTTTGGTAGAGCGCGATCATCGCATCATCCATGCCTTTGGCAATCGGTACACTGCGCGACAAATTCTTGGCGTCAGCGCCCTCTGCTACCATCCACTTTGCTCTCGGATCTACGCCGACTTCCTCCAGCAGCGTCGAGAGTAAAACACCGGTCCATTCGGCGCAGGAAACTAGACCATGCAGGGCCTGAACATTTTCCTGAAGCGGCTCATTCGAAAACATCGGCGCGGAGTTGCCGCCGCATTCGAGGAAGCCGATGCGCGAAACCATCGGATAGCGCGCGAGCGTGTCCATTGTGAACACCAGCGGTTGGCGTACCATGCCATGGATAACGAGCTTGTGTTCATTGGGATCGATATCGGGAACGCCAGAATGGCAGATCGAAAAATGTAAACCATTGGGCGTGGTTATGCCTTTGAGCTTGTGATGCGGTGTACGCGCATGTCCGTTACGCAGCACATTGTCAGGATTGGTCAAGGTACGGACGACATCAGATTCGAAAGGCGAGCGAGTCTGATAAGGGGCAATGACGCGGCCCCATTGATTGCTTCCGGCTCCATCAACGAGCGGCTCGGCCCCCGCGCTCTTCAGTGAAGCGCTCAGTCCTGTCGCGGCTGCGCCCGCCAATAACGCGCCCTGACCGAGCAGCGCACGGCGGTGTAGCAGCCCGTTTCCAGCAACGACTTCTGGTTCTGTAAAGCTTCTTTCAGCCTGCTTTTTAGCCATAATTTACCCTCTCAAAAATTGGAGTAGTTCCTTGTTTCAATTTCCTCATATGAAAGTCGTACAAAAAACGTGCCAGAGCGGGTCCAAATAAATTTGGTCCAACGAACATTGACTTACCAGCAATCATGTCATTTTCTTAGGCTGCGCGGAAGCCGAGAGAATGATAAAACAATCACAGCAAACAGGCAGAAACCGATTGCTAAATTTTTCTCAAAGGCGAAAACGATTTCCGGAGAGCCAATGATGTTGTCAGGTCAAAAGCGCGTTGGAAGAATCTTCAGCTTGAGCGTGTTTTCGGCTGTTCTATGTCTAATGGCGCTCATAGGACAGGCAGGATTTTTCGACCACGGGCTTGTGCACGCGGCGGAAGCACGAGATAGCGTTCCAAATTTCTCCGGCTATTGGGCACGGCCGGAGGCACCCACTATTCGAGTGTTTCAATTGCCACAATCTGGGCCGGAGCCGATCACCAATACTGACGATACCGTGGAATTCATGATTGGCGACTTCACTAACCCGATCCTGCTGCCTCATGCAGCCCAGGCCGTAAGAGAACATGGTGATTATGGGCGTGCCGATCAGGTGCGCTATGCAGCTTGGGCGTTGTGTTTGCCTGCGGGCGTCCCACTTGTGCTGAATCTCGCAGGCCCTATCCAGTTTCTTCAAAACGAAGATCAAGTGACCATCCTCTACCAGCGCGGACAACAGATAAGGCGCATTGATCTCAATCAGGATCACCCTGAAAACCTAGAACCCAGTTGGTACGGCCATTCAGTAGGACATTATGAAGGATCTAATGTTCTTGTAGTCGATACGATCGCACAGAATTCGCGAAGCGAAACAGATAGTTTTGGATCACCAAAGAGTGAGGAGATCCACGTTGTTGAGCGCTATACGCTCTCTGACGATCAACAAAGAATCGACATTGCTTTTACAGTCGAAGACCCAAATAATTTCACTATGCCCTGGTCCGCGGCTGCCAACTATGTCTGGGTTACCAAGAGACGAAACTATACCGGCACGGGTGACTACCAAGAGAAAATCGCAAGTCTCATCTGTCAGGAAAATAATCGTGATTCTGACGGCGAGCGCGCCATCCCATTCGATCTGACATCAGACTTTTGACATAAAAACGAAGTCTTCGTTTTATAAATCAGGACTGGCGCTTTCAGGATCAGACAATGTAGTCGCGCGTAATGTCTGCAATCCGCGTTGTACCTGCCTGGGCCATGATTATTTCAAGCTCACGCTTGAGGATATCTAGTACGGTTTCCACCCCTTCCTGCCCGAAAGAGCCAAGCCCCCAAAGATAGGGCCGGCCAATCGCAATAGCGTCAGCACCGAGGGCGAGGGCCTTAAAGATGTCGGTGCCACGGCGAAAGCCGCTATCGACAATCACCGGTATGCGTCCGTCAATTGCGCTCACCACTTCAGGCAGGCATTCGATCGTGCTGCGTCCAGAATCTTCAGCGCGCCCACCATGATTTGAGACGATGAGACCATCTACCCCATGTTCCAATGCTAACCTCGCATCTTCTGCTGTAACGATACCCTTCAAAAAAAGCTTCATAGTCGTGGCATCTTTAAGCCGGTCCACATAGTCCCAATCCATGAACACTCGATTCCGTTCGCTCATTTCAAGCCCGTCAAACATTGGTTTTGGCGGAATGACACCGGCATCTGGCGCATGACAGACCTGACAATCAGGATTGTCGTCACGACGGTGGCGATAGAGCACCTCACGGTTGCTGACAGTATTGTCCACCGTCAATGCAAGTACGGGGCAGCCTGCCGCTTCAACTCTTTTGACTACCGCATGTGTCACCTCCCATACGGGATCTGCATAGAGCTGATACCAAATTGGTCTGCCGCGTGCTTGGATGACTTCTTCTATTCCGGTTGAAGTGGAGGTAGAGAGAATTTGCTCAACGCCTTTCGCTCTTGCCGCGCGGCCTACAGCTACTTCACCTTCAGGATTATAAACCTTTTGACTTCCACAAGGCGCGATGAAGATCGGGATTGGATAGCGCTCTTCGAGCAATTCAATAGAGGTATTAATGTTCTCGGCATTTACCAGGCGCCTCGTCCGTATCTGAAATTTTTCAAACCCCATTCGGTTTGCAGTGAGTGTTCGACCATCATCAGTCCCAAGGGTCATATAAGTGTAGTGGCCAGGTGGCAGATTTTGCTTAGCAACTTCGTGAAAGTCGAAAACATTGAGCGCGTCTTGTGCACTAGAAATAAGTTCTCGTGGATAGGGGCCAGCGGCAACTTGTCCCAACGCGCCGCCTGCTGATCCGGAAAGATAAAGAGCAGGGCTACAGGCAAGGTAGCGCAAAAAGGCACGTCTCGATGAAAGTGCAAATTGTTCTTTCATATCTGTTTCCTCCAAAGCCTAGGCGGGTGCGTCTCAAAACTCATGCGTAGTTTATACGCGAATAACGCTACGCCTAATGAAAAAGCCAAAACTTGGGTCAGATCATTCGTATCCTTATCATTGCTTACGTATTTTCTATGGCGGTAAAGCTAGTTCGGGCGCGCATAGTGATCTGCGAGCACATGTGCGATAGCCTGCGACACGCGTTTTCCTGTGGGAATATGAAGAAACTCGTTGGGGCCATGAGCGTTTGCGCCCGGACCCAGCACACCGGTAATCACAAATTGCGTTTTAGGAAATTTCTTACCCAGCATTGCCATGAAGGGGATGGTTGCGCCCTCCCCCATAACGGCGTGCGGCTGGCCGAACGTGGCCATGCCGGCACTAGCGAGGGAGTCTTCCAGCCAGGGTGCCAGGCTTGGCGCACACCACCCGTCAACGCCTTGCTCAGCAAAAAAATCAACGCGTGCATTATAAGGAGGATCACGCGTAAGAATTTGCGACATTGCTTCAGTTGCTCTGTCAGCATTGATCGTTGGAGGAATCCGCATCGAGAGTTTTAACTGCGTAAAAGGCAGCGTCACCGCGCCGGCATCTCCCGGTGGCGGCAAACCTTCAGCGCCCGTTACTGAAAGCTGAGGACGCCAAGTGCGGTTGAGAATGAGTTCCGCGATATCGTCTGCCATTGCCGAAGTATTACCAATCCAAGGAAAACGATGAAACGCAGTCGGGCCAAGAAGGTCTGCTGCTTGACGCGCCTGACGGACACACTCCTCTGGGATTCCAACATGAAAATCCCCGGGTATGATCTTTCCACTGTTCTCATCTTCAAGCCGCGAAAGCAGCGCGCGCGCGATCCGAAAGCTCGAAGGCACAACTCCGGAGGCGTCGCCAGAGTGAACGCCCTCATTCATCACCACAACATCCAACACACCAATCGCAGTTCCACGAAGTGAGCTTGTCAGCCAAAGATGATCGTAGTCGCCACAGCCTGAATCGAGGCAGATAACTAAAGACGGCTCGCCGAGGCGCGCTGAAAGGTGATCAACATAATAGGGCAGATCATAGCTTCCCGATTCTTCACAGGCCTCAATAAGAACCTTACACGGTGCATGCGGTATTTTTTGCTCGCGCAACGCAAGAATTGCAGACAGCGCACCGAACATCGCATAACCATCATCTGCGCCGCCGCGGCCATATAATTTGTCGCCCTTGCGTACTGGCTTCCAGGGACCGAGGCCCTCGGCCCACCCCTTCATCTCAGGCTGTTTGTCGAGATGACCATAAAGAAGAACATTATTGTCTTGTGTAATGCCGGGCCCGAAAGCTGGTATCTCGATTAAAATTACTGGGGTCCGGCCTTTTAAGCGATGAATCTCGATGATTGCATCGGGAATGGCTCTAATGCGTTCACGTGCCCAACCCTCCAAGAGAGCTACCGCATCGTCCATATAGCCATGCGCCTTCCAATCAGGATCGAAGGCCGGGGATTTATTGGGAATACGAATATATTCGGTGAGGGTGGGAAGCACCGCATCTTCCCAAAGCTCTTCGACAAAGTCTTTAATTTTAGAATAATCCACTACCCCCCCCTGACACTATTGCGCTACAGGCCGCCCTACAGCGCACCCTACCCTTGCCTGAGTTTGCCAATTAAAGGACACTAAAGCACTCTACAAAAACAGGAATAAACGGACCCGGAAAGAACTTCCACTTTAAGCCGTGGAGCCCATTCAACAACAACGTAAACGAGGACTCCCTAATGAATCGCTCTATTTTCTGTCTTGCAATTGGTCTAGCCGCACTTCCAATATTGGCGCTCGCCCAGGTGCCTTCGGACATCGCCGCCGAATTAGAAAAAATCGGACGCGTTGTGGATGCGGGCGGTACCCGTGCGCTTTACACGGCTGATCAGGAATTGATGCCTATTGCAGGCATCGGCGTCGAGCGAAACATCGCCTATGGTAGCGATGCGCTCAACACAATGGATGTCTTTTTCTCCGACCCTGCAAGGGGCTCTAACAAGCCAGTCATTATTTTTGCCCATGGCGGCGGATTCACCGGCGGCAGCAAGCATCGCGACGGCAGCTTCACCTATGATCACATGATGGTTTGGGCCGTCGAAAACGGCATGGTTGGCGTCAATATGGATTACCGCCTCGCGCCAGATGACCCATGGCCTGCTGCGCAACTAGATCTTGTCACAGTCATCCGCTGGACCAAAGATAATATCGCCCAATATGGCGGCGATCCCGAGCAAATCATTCTTTCGGGTCAATCCGCGGGCGCATCGCTGGTCGCGAACCATGTCGGGCATTCGCAATTTCATGGCCCAGACGGCATTGGCGCAGTCGCGGCGCATTTTTCGTCCGGCAGTTATGAAGTGACAAGACCACACGCCTATTATGGCGATGATCCGTCCTTGTTTGCCGAACGCTCATCGATGCCAGGAATCGTAGCCGCAAACATTCCCCTCATGATCAATCGCGCCGAACTTGACCCTCCCAGAATTGCAGAACAAAACGATAAATTAAGGGATGCACTTTGCGCCGCGGGGCGCTGCCCGGTTTTCGTCATGTCGGAAGATCATAATCACAATTCACAGCTCTATGCCGTTCGTACAGGAGACACAACGATTACCAGGCCACTTCTAGAATTCATTCGCGCAAACACTCATTAGAGGTCGGACTGCCTTAAGACCACAACATGTTATGGCTCAGAAAAACTGCAGACTGCCATAAAAAATGGCGACACCCCCGATAAGGTAATAGGGCGTGATCGTTGTGACGTAAAGCAAGTACCCCGTGAACAAAAACGTTGCGAGCCCAAGATAATCGATGTTCCCGGGCTCAATAATACCAGCGGCGCGTAAGACCGCAGCTATCCCTGCGAATACCAGCCCAACCGCGATCGGCCCTAATCCTTTTTCGATGGCCACCCGCCAGGGCGAATTTTCGTTTTTGTGCCACCAGCTTGTCGCACCATAAACGATGGCACAGGACGGAATGTATATAGCGAGGCAAGCAATCAGTGCACCAATAAATCCGTAGACCTCCCAGCCAATCAAAGCAACTATCAGCGTACCTGGGCCCGGCCCTGCCCGCGAGACAGCGTAGAGATCGGTAAATTGCTCATTGGTCAACCAACCGTGAACTTCCACAGATTGATATTGGAAATCAGCTACCACCGCTTGGCCGCCGCCGAAGGAAAATAGCGAAAGCGGTGCAAATACAATGATGAGACTCAAAAGACGACTATCCATTTTTGGATTGCCTTTTATGAATTAGATAGGCCTGCAAAATACTGAGTGGAACCAAAACGGAAACCACAGGCACAAGCGGCCAGCGAAGAATTCCAATAACGACGAAAGTAAAAATCGCAATCGTTGTAGGAATAATCTTAACCATAACCGAGCGCGCAAGTTTGACACCCATTGCCAGTGTTGCGCCCACGCCGGCAGCAGCTACACCCCCGAGAACAACATGTGTTGTCTCGAAATCGCTAAAGGTCCGGTACAGATATCCCATAAATAAAACTACACAGAATGCAGGGAATATAATTCCAAAAACTGCAACAGCCGCACCAATACGTCCACGGGCATGCATCCCTAGATAGAGCGCAAGGTTGACAGGATTGGCGCCCGGCAGGACTTGCGCAATGGTAAGTCCCGTCATGAACCCTTGGTCGTCGAGTAGTTTTCTTCTTTCGACAATTTCACGATGCATCCAAGCCATCGTGCTGCCACCAAATGATGTTAGTCCGATATGGAGAAACAACACCAACATGGATGGCAAAGATATGCTGAACTTTTTTGGAGGCGTATCGTCGGTCATAGCAAGAAAACATAAGGTTTAAAGGCTCGTTACGGCTAGTCGCCTTGCCTTGAAATGTCCAGCCGAATTCAATGCTATTGTCTGTAATTGGAACAAATTGAATTGTCTTACAGACAAGATTTCCAACAACAGCAAGGCAATTCTATACGATCACTTAGGGCAATTG
>Ga0315338_1001284_pt1 | contig 33488 bp, 37 predicted proteins | sample ASW8metaG_FD_204518 | JGI IMG/M metagenome (GOLD analysis project Ga0315338, IMG submission 204518) | Ammonia-oxidizing marine archaeal communities from Monterey Bay, California, United States - ASW #8 | ecosystem: Environmental > Aquatic > Marine > Coastal | place: USA: California | collected... | reverse complement strand
CTTCATCGTATTGTGGAATATCTTCATCTTTTCTATGAAGATCTATGCACTTTGCTGCTCTTCTATAATCATTATTTACAAACCAATTTTTATTAAATTGTGGAAATGCTTCATATAATTTATCATAAAAATCTTGCTTGAAAATTCCTTTGACAAAAGCAAATCTAAAAGGTTTATTATTTTTGAAAGTTTCAGTTTGTTCAAAAAGTGCATCCCAATTAATTATTTCACTAAAATCTTCATTTGGATCAATTTGTTGATTTGTAGTCATATGAAATACCTTATGTAGCCTTCATATCAGAAATTGCGGTATGCATCTTGTATAGTACTGCAATTGAAGCCATTTTAATTCTTTTTGTTATAATTGGTGATAAAAATTTGTATTTGAATCCAATTTTGAGATCTCCATCTATAATCACTTTTGAACCTTGATCAGTTTTTTCATATGTAGTAAGTACGTGTGAACCATTTAATGGTCCTGAAATTATATTTGCCTCCAATTGATTTGGTGATAATTTTTTTGTAATGGTTTGTTGAGAAATAGTATGAGTTAATTTATGATATGTAAATGTGATGATTTCCTCAGTCTTGAATTCATTTTCTTTTTCTTCCACTATTTTAATTTCTTTCAGATATTGAAAAAATTCTGGCATTTTTTCAAATTCTGTTGCAATTTTCATTAATTCCTCAGGTGATGATGGAATGTTTGCCGTAACATGAAACTCAGGCATACAACTTGCAATTAAAATGTGATATTTAAACGAAGTTCAAAATCTACCGACGGATTTGTCTAACTATTGAAAAAGCTTCTGCAGCTTTAGCTCCACATACAGTACCCCATCTTTTTGCTATAGTTTCTATCCCTTCTAAAGATCTAGGATGAGGGAATTTTTTTAATTCAGTTTTATAGTGTGACATAGCTTTGAGTTTAAATTTCAATTCTTTGTTTATATCTATAAATAAATTTGGAGAAAATGGAGGAGCTGAAAAATTCCACTCGGTAGATGAGGGTACCTCATATGATATTACTTCCTGCACGCTAGAGTTAGATAAAGGCCTGGTAGCAGTCAGAGTAGAATTATGGATTATTCTATGATCCAAATTTAAATCGGTATTAGAATGCGTGAATACAACTTTAGGTTTAAAATTATGAATGATCTTTTCTATTGATTTAGTGACTTCTAAATTAGAAATTTTATCCATTTCATTATCTGGGAAATCATAAAAATCAATATCAGTAACGCCTAGAATTTTAGAAGCCTTTAATGCATTATTCCTCAGAATCTTTAATTCCTTTTCCATTACTTCTTGGGACTTTGTATCAGCGTCATACTCAAACGAATTTTTAAAATTAGAAGTTCTTCTAGAGAAGATTCCTGTTGCCATGATAGCTATTTTGATTTCATTGTTTTGATCAATATTTTTTTTAATTGTACCACCAACCCCTAGTATTTCATCATCAGGGTGAGCAGCTAATACAAGAATTTTCATAGTAATTCACCACTAAATTTTAATTTTTTGCCATTGTAGTTAGCAGATTTAAAAACAATTTTCTTTTTTCCAATTTTAATAAATGCATTAGGATATGGTTCTTCAAGCATTCTAATAAAATCATATAAGAATTTTTTTGAATGATTTAATGTTTTTAATTCACTATCATTTGGGGTTCTACGTTTGTAAAACGTAGGTTTTCCAGTTTGTTTTTTAGTCTTAAATTTACCCTGAATTATTTTATTAATTATATCATAATCATTTTTTTCCATTCGATTAAAAATTTCATTAATAGAACCATTTAACGATAGTGATTTTTGTAATAAAATATCACCATCATCTAATTTTTCAGTCATCAGGAATGCAGTAGATTTTGTTTTTGATATGCCTCGAATAATTTGGTTCTGTAAGGGACTACCACCACGAAATTTTGGTAACGGGGATTCATGAATACAAATACATTTAAAATTATTTACAATTTCTTTTGGAATTTTCCATGACCAATCTGGGAAAAAAATGTATTCAGGATTAGCTCTTTTTACAAATCCAAAAGTGAGTTTTTTCGGCGAGGTTATTAGCCTCATTTTTTTGTGTTTTTTTGATAGTTGGTCATATAATGAGAGTGCCCATTTTCTATATGCACAAAAAATTATAGTCATAATACATCATTCTTCTATTCACAAATTATGAATTTTTTCTTAAGTTCTCCAGTACTTAATACACGCATAGAATTGACTTCTCTTTGTTTTTTCATAATATAATTTTGATTTTTTAATATCCAACAAATACTTTTAAAAATTATTCGAAAACTTGGTTTTTTAGCTATAGTGTCTTCATATTTTGTAGGTGATAGTTTGGTTTTACCCTTAAATGTATAATCGAGCCAAATTTTTAATTCTCGTGTTCCATATATTAAAAAAAACAAGAACATGTTTTTTACTGCTAAAGATGGTTCAAAGTTTGTAATTTTCATAACTAGTTGATTCTTAAATCCATGAAATGCAATTTTGGATCTTAATTTTTCAACAGTCATTCCACCAGTATGAACTACAATTGAATTAGGTACTAATATTACACGATATCCAAGAATCCAAGCTCTCCAACCAAGATCAACATCCTCAAATGTTGCAAAGAATTTCTCATCAAATCCATGAAGTTCTTCAAATATTTGTTTTCTAATCAGCATAGATGCACCTCTTGCACTTGATATTTCTCTTAATTCATCGATTTTAGTTTTAGAATTGTGTACAACACCTAATTTATCTATAAAATCTCCACTAGAATCTATTTTACCATCAGGTTTTAACAAAAGACTCTGACAAATGGCAATTTTTTTGTCTTCTTCAATAACTTGAATCATTTTAGAAATAAAATCTTTTGTTACAACTGTATCATTATTCAAAAATAATAAATAATCACCAGTAGCTATTTTTGCCCCAATATTATTTGGCTCAGCAAAACCTTTGTTTTCATTTAGTTTTACTAAGATAATTGATGGGTAATTTTTTGTAACAAAATCAATCGTATCATCAGTTGAGTTATTATCTACAATAATTATTTCATAATTCTTATAATCAATTTTTGATATTGATTCTAAGCATTTCTGAAGAAGAATTTGTCCATTATAATTTACAATGATGATTGATACTTTTGCTTGCAACATTTTAGGGAAATTTGTTACACATAAAAAGTATATTGAATGAATCTTAGCGTCTTTAATGGATTTTATTTGCATAAAATGTTAGTAACCTATAAGATATGCAATTACTTGAAAAATTAGAGATAAAATTTGAGTGTCGATAGAAAAGATGAAATGAAACAAACATTGAAAATTTTAATTCCGATTCATGTATTACCCACAGTCCCTCTTATCCACACAAGAATTATTGAATCAATGTTACCACATCTTAAAAAAAAGTATAATGTAGAATTAATTTGGTTTATTTATCTTCAAAATAAAATTAAATCCAAGCCAGATGGATACAATATTTTAGATATTCATGATTATTCTGACGCAGTTGAGCTTCTTAGAGATGTAAAACCTGATCTTGTTTATGCACATTCTAATCCATCATTCGATCCACAGTTTGCTGTAATATTAGCTGCAAAATTTCTTAATGTTCCTGTACTAAGCGGAGTTTGGGCAGATCGTTGGTTACAACCTAAAAAAATAAAAAAAATATTTTCGTATTTAACACAATTCCTTGAGAACAGAGATAGAGCAAATTTTTTTATTTTTAAAACACTTTTTGTGAATGCCACATTAAATGCAATAGGATTTTCTAAATCGGAATCATTTTCAAAACTGTGTGGAATTTTCAAAAAATATTGTTCTCGAAATTATGGGTATGATCCTAAATATGCTAGTGATATTCATTGGTTGGAAAATGAATCATTATTTGATAATATGAGTAAATTTAACTATGCGAGAGAATCTCTCATTGTGACTGGGAATCCATTATATGATTTACCAATAAAACGTATTCAGAACTTTAAATCTCAAAATAGAACAGATAAGAAAATTCAAGTTTTATTTGCAACTAGTCTAATTGCCGAACATGGAATATGGACTAAAAAACAGAGAGATTATGTGATCAAAAATGTTGTAAAGAACGTTTCGTTATCTGATGATCTATGTTTAACGATAAAACTTAATCCTCAAGAGAATTATGATTACTATAAATCCCTGGTTCATAGCATTGATAAAAATATTCTAATTTTCAAAGATGGAGATTTTTTAGATTATTTAGAAAAAACAGATATAGTAATTTCTTTTTCGGGTGTTACTTCAATTGCAATTTTTACTTTATTAGCTAGAAAGCCATTACTAGTAACCAATTTTTTTAATATAAAAGGAGACAAACCAATTGAAGAAAAAGTAGCAATAAACTGTGAAAGTCCTTCACAATTAACTAATTTGATTAAAATGGGTGTTACAAATACGCATGAAGAAAAAATTGCAAGATTCATTAAAGATACTTTTTACAAAGAGGATGGAGAAGCTGCTCAAAGATTGTGTGAACATATAATAAATTTTATTGAAACAAGGAGAAATGAAACAAAATGAAATGGAAATTACCCCTCTACAAAATTTTAACGGATGAGCAAGACGTGGAGATAGTTACTAATGTAATAAAGCGTGGACAATTTTGGGCTATTGGACCAGAAATTGAACAATTCGAAAATGCTGTAAAAGAACATGTTGGAAGTAAACACTGTGTAGCCTTTAATTCTGGTACTTCAGCACTTCATGCTGTATTACTAGCATATGGAATAAAAAAAAGTGATGAGATTATAGTACCTTCTTTTTCATTTATCTCAACAGTGAATTCTGTGCTTTTTGTTGATGGAATGCCTATTTTTTCTGACATAGAAGAAGAAACGTATGGTTTAGATCCAGAAATTCTTGAACAAAAAATTACTCCAAAAACTAAGGCCATTATTCCAATGGATTATGGCGGACAATCATGTAAAATATTTGAATTAAATAAAATTGCCAATGAAAATAATTTAGTTCTAATTGAAGATGCAGCTGAAGGTTTAGGTGCAAGTGTTAGAAACCAAAAAGTAGGATCAGTATCAGAAACATCTATCTTTAGTTTTTGTGGTAACAAAGTGTTAACCACCGGAGAAGGTGGAGCCGCTGTTACTAATTCTGATGAAATATATGAAAAGCTAAAATTGTTAAGATCTCATGGTCGTGTTGACAAAGAAAACTATTTCGAAAATCCTTCAAGCCCAGAATATTTAGGAATTGGTTATAATTGGAGAATGTCATCAATGACAGCAGCATTAGGTCTATCGCAAATCAGAAAACTTGGAAAATTAATAGAAATGAGACAGGATAATGCTGAGTATATTTCATCTAAACTATCTAAGATTCCAGAAATCCAGACACCAAATACCTTAACAGAAAACGAACATATCTTCCAAATGTATACAATAAGGCTTCCTGATATACAAATCCGTACAAAACTACAATCATATCTTAAGGAAAAAGCAATATTCTCAAAAGTATATTTTGATCCAATTCATTTAACAACTTATTATAAAAATAATTTCAAGCCATCCAGTTTACCAGTAACAGAAAAAATATCAGACCAAATTCTTTCATTACCATTGTATCCTAATATGACAGATGAAGAGAAAGATTATCTTGTAGATTCCATTTCTGAATTTTTTGTTAAGTAGATTTGATCAGAAATATAATTATGAAATCTTCTAAAGTTTAATATACTTAGGAAAATTTGGGTATCTATTATGAAAACCAATTTTAGGGTAACAAAAAAGGATGACACACACGAAGATGAAGAAGTTACGCCTGAACAAAATGACTTAACACAAGAAAAATTTGAAGAATATGTAAGCAAGTCTGGTGCAAAAGGATCTTTTATGATATACCGTTCATCGAAAAAAGGTCAAGAAATGGGTTTGGACGAACTTTAAATTATTATTAATTTAATTGATTCTATAAAATGACTAGTGATAATACTCCATCTATTGATGAAAAAACCCTGCATAAATTAATTGAGAAAAAAACTAGAATGGGGTTTGAAAATAAAAGTTGGGATAAATGGTTCGAGCATATTCTATACCCACAGGATGATGACAAGGAGAATAAATATGAGAATTATATGAAGTCATATTTTTATGATAATCTATATGAAAAAAGTGTAAAAAATTTTAGTATAAACTTGCAAGATATATGGAATGAAAGATCAGCAAATGATATTTCTTTTGAGAACAAACCAAATTCTGCTATAGTAATTGGTAGAGGACCTTCTTTGAAAAAGCATAAACATCTACAACTACTTTCTGAAAGTAACTACAAAGGTGCAATTATATGTTCAGATGGTATACTTGGTACTGCTTTGGAGAATGGTGTTACGCCAGATAGGTTTCCAAATTTTTTTGTCATAACAGTAGATGCAGATAATATTATCAAGGAATATTATGACCATGAAAAGATTAGTGAATATGGTCCAAAGATTAAAGGTCTATTTTCAACAGTTACTGATCCTGAAACAGTAAACGAAGCTAGGAGGAGAAAAATAGGAATTCATTGGTTTCACTCTTTATTTGATTTAGATGAGGGAGAAAAATCATTCAACAAAATTTCATCTTTAATGGTACGTTCAAAAAACCACAAAAAAGGACTACCAGGTTTGCAAACTGGTGGAAATGTAGGAACCACATGTTGGTTTGCAGCATGGAGAATTTTAAAGTGCAATATTGCCTGTCTAATAGGAATTGATCATAGTTGGACGGAAGATGATTCGTTGGATGTAATCACAACCCATGGAAAACCTGAACATAAATTTGAAATGAAGTATAACAAAGATGATTTTAATAAGTTATTTCCAAAGATCCATAATCCATTTTTTGATTGTACTTGCATTTTAGATCCTATTTTCCAGTACTATAGCAATGGATTAAAGGAATTCATTGCAAGATCACCTGCAAATTTACAAACAATCAATGCTACAGAGGGTGGATGTATCTTTGGAGACAGGATTAACTGCATGAAGTTTGGTGAATTTCTACAAAAAAACGATAGATAGTACACATAAGCTTTTAATTAAAACAAATTAGCAAAAACCATATGAAAACACTCTTCATTGTTCCAGAAATTAGACTAGATTCATTACCATACCATATACCATTTTGGGCTGGAATCTTGGGAGCTATAGCTGACAAGAAAGGTGGAGATGTAGGAATTTTGGATTTGAATGCACTTAGAATGAAATATGGTGGAAGTTTAGTACCAATGGATGTAATAAAACAAGAGATTCAGAGTGAAGATTGGGATATAATTGGAATAGGAGGACTAACAACAGTATATTCTAGGATAAAAGAATTAGCACCAATAATTAGAAAATCATCACCATCATCACTATTCATTGGAGGAGGTGGATGGTCTTCCTATAATCCAGATGAGATCTTGCAATTAATACCAGAAATTGATATGTTAGTAATCGGTGAAGGTGAAGAAACATTTGCTGAGTTATATGATCACGTTTCCAAAAACAAGAAAAATTTTGATGAAATAAACGGTCTATGTATAAGAGATAAAAATTCATGTAAATACACAAACCCCAGAGCGTTAATATCAAATTTGGATACTATACCATATCCATTATATGATTTAATGGAGTTAGATATCTACTTCAAAAATTCGTCTATTCCACTTTCAGTTGATGCATACAATTCTAAACGAAGAGCATCTGTAGTATGGGAAAGAGGATGTCCTAGAGGATGTACATTTTGTTCCCATAACGGAATGTCTAGAATTGATTTACAAAATATTTATGGATATGGAGACAGAAAAGAAGGTGAAAAACTAGTTAGGATATCAGATAAGGAAAATGATACATTCCAACTACCAGCAAGGTGGCCTACACCAGAATATGCAGTGGAGAACATTAAATTTTTGATACAGAAATACAATGTTGATTTTATAACTATTTTAGATGAAAACATGACAAGTAACCTAAAATGGACAAAAGACTTTTGTGATTTGTATATTAAAGAAGGTCTTCATGATTCAGTGAAATGGGGTACTTTAGGAGATGCTCCTAGTGTTGCAGTTAAGCCAGAAATAATCAAGTTAATGAAAGAGGCTGGCTGTTCATACATATCTTTTGGATTTGAATCAGCTTCAGACAAGGTTTTGAATGAGGATATACAAAAAGGACAAACACAACTTCATTTGAAACAGACTGTTGATGCTTTACATCAGAATGATATGACTCCCTTAACGACCTTTATGATAGGAAATCCTAATGAGAATATTAACGATATTATGGAAACTCTAACGTTTTGGATAGAGAATAATCTTGAAGTAGATCCTTTCATATGTACACCATACGTTGGATCCCCATTATTCTATCACAATAAGGATTTTATATTATCTCAATATGATGAGAGGCTAAAAATAGTTGGGCAAACAAAAACTTCAGTTAAAGAAGACGAAATTCAAAAATGGAAAATGGAAGCACTTGACAGATTCATGAAAGATTGTGGTGATGCAACAGATTTTACTGCAACAGTTAGTCAAAATTTCTCTATTTCTGATTTGGTATCACTAAAAAATTTCATGTTCAAACATGATACCAGAAGGATTTTACAAATGGCCCATCAAAGGTATGCACAAACTAAGTTACCACAATGGAAACACTCAGAAAAGTGGGATAAATACTGTGATGTCTGTAAATCAAAAAAAGAACTTGAAATGGAAAGATTACTCTGGGAAAATTATTAGAAAAAATTAGTCTAAACCCATTAAAAACACTTTATCTCGCATATCTTTAGCAGACAAATGTTTGTAATTATTATATTTTGATTCTTTATAATCATTCAAAATTCCCTTGTCAAAAGCATTTTTAATTTCTTCAAATGCAAATCCTATATCTTTGGATGGGCTAAATCCCATTTGTTTAATTTTCTTTGCAGAAACTTTGTAGTCTCGTTTGTCCTCATCATTGTTCTTAATTTCAACTTCACAATCTGTAAACTTTCTAATAATTTCAGCACAATCATTTATTGTAAAATTTTCGTAAGATACATTATAGGTACCACTTAATTCATTTTCCAAGCCAAAAATCAACGAGTCTGCTGCATCAGACACATGTAAAAATGGTCTATATTGCTCGCCACCAAAAACTGTTATTTTTTTCTCCAATAGTGCTTGTGCTATGAAAAGATTAACAACTAAATCAAACCTCATTCTAGGCGATAAACCAAATAATGTTCCAAAACGAAAAATTGTTGGGGAGCTATTTAACCATCCAGTAGCTCGTTCTGAAAGAAATTTCTGTTTAGAATAATAATCAAAAGGAGCTGTAGCAGACTTCTCAGTAATTAACTGATTTGGCTGTGCACCATAAACTGAACAAGTACTTGCAAAAATATAGGTTTCAATTCCATGTAATTGGCATAACTCAGCAATATTTTTTGTAGCCAAATAATTTATTTCTTCACTGGTTCTAGGTTCTATACTAGAAGCAGGCATTCCAACTATAGACGCAAGGTGAATTACTGCATCAACATCTTTTATCGACTTAACAGTGGAAATTAAGTTTCGCATATCATCTTGAATTAATTCAAAATTTGGATTTTGAATACAATCAAGAATAGGTTCTTTCCCATACCATAAATTATCAATTACTCTTACGTTGTATCCTTTGGCAAGTAATTTTCTAGATAAAATTGAGCCTAAATATCCTGCACCACCAGTAATTAAAATACGCATACACGATGTATAATTATCCGATATTTGTATCATACAGTTTCAAAGTTTTTTCATTGTTTTTATTATAATATTAATTTTATAATTATAGAAGCAATTGTCTATAAAAAAATAATAAGATTTAACTCATCTAAAATTTCCTTCTTATTATGAAAGTATTAGCATTAATTCCAGCTAGAGGCGGTTCTAAAGAAATTCCAAAAAAAAACATTCAAAAAATTGGAAGAAATAGTTTATTAAAACAGACAATTTCTCATGCAAAAAAATCTAAAGTAATAGATAAAATTGTAGTAAGTACAGATGATAAAAAGATAGCAAGTATTGCAAAGAAGTGTGGTGCAGAAGTACCTTTTATGAGACCTAGAAAAATTTCAGGGAAAAATGCTACAATGTTACAAGTTGTTAATCATACTATAAATTCTCTCGAGAAAATAGAGCAATACATACCAGATATCACTGTGATTCTACAACCTACAACACCATTTAGAAGTAATGAAATAATTGATAATTCTATAACTAAATTAAGAAAAAATAATTACACAAGTATAATCTCAGTATGTGAAGTAAAAATGCATCCTTCAATTTTATTTTCAAAGAAAAATAAATATCTAATTCCATTTGAAAAAAATTTTGAAAAATATACAATACGACAGCAAAGAGAAAAGATGTATCATCCAAATGGTTCAATTTACACATTTTGGAATGAAAATCTAAAAAAATTCAATTCAATTTATGGTCCAAAGATTGGTTCAATTATAATAAAAGAAGATCAATTAAATCTAGATATAGATACATTATTTGATTTATTTGTAGCAAATTCTACCTTAAAATATTGGAAGACTTTCCAGAGAAAATCTAAATTGAGTTAGAACGAACCAGAGAAAAAGATTCAGCATTCTTGAGACCTGATTCAATTCCACGTTGAGCAGCGAGGTTACGAATTGCTTCTATGGATCTTGGATGAGGAAATTTTCTGACTTCACTTTTGTACATTTTAAATGCATTTATTTTATATTTTAATTCTTTAGATATTTCTTCAAAAACATTCGGTTGAAATGAAGTTTTCTTGTGTCCAGGTATTTCATATGATAGCACTTTTTGTACAGAATTACTTAGTGGTCTAGTTGCAACTAAAGTAGAATTATGAACTATTCGATGATCATTATTAACATCATTGTTGGGAGTGGTAAACACAATGTCAGGTTTATGTTTTGCAATAATTTTTTCTAAGAATTTATTGATTTGAAGCTTAGGAATAGAGTCTAATTTTTGATCAGGCAATTCACCAAAATAAAATTTTGAAATTCCTAATAATTTTCCTGATTTCAGGCATGCCTGTTTTCTAACATCAATCATTTTTTGATCAGAATATTGTGCTGATGCACCCTCAGAAACTACACAGAGTATAATAGAATTTTTTTTTGAAAGTTTTTTAATTGTTGCACCCATTCCTAATACTTCATCATCAGGATGTGCAGCAACTATTAAAATTCTCATTAATTCGATGTAATATTTGACGTAAAAATAACTTTCTAATTATTTGGAGTCGGTTTAGAACGAATTAGTTTTATTAATTCATTAAGATCAGTATAGTCAAAACTTACATTATTATCGAAATAGTCTTTTGATTTATCATCTGTTATATGCACTTCAATTATTTGTGCACCTGCATCTACCGCAGTTATAGGTGCAATTATTTTAGGACAATGGTTTGAATATCCATCAAAGTATTGTGAAGACCGAATTTTATCAAAATCTATGTCATCAATACTGCAAGGATATTTTGGAACACAGTATAACCATTGTATTTGTGAATGGTTACAAAATTTACTATTTTTAGGACTTTCATTACTGCTTATCATTATTGGCTTCTCAGTTTTTAAAACACTCTCAACAAGTTTTGTCATTTTATTTTCTAGTAATTCTCTACCATCTGTTTCTCTAATTTTAAATCTTTTAACATATGGATCAAGTAGTGTTACTGCTTTTACTGTCATGGGTGTACAAAACCATTCAATTCCAATTTCTTTTGCTAATTGGTTAATAGTTTCTATATTATTTTTTGATATTGATGATTTAATTAAACGAGATTTTTGTGGATGATTTTTAATTATATCTTCATCAAATGATTGAAATTTTACAGCATCACATCCTGAACTCTTTGCATTTTTCATCATATTTTTAGCGGTTTCAAAATTTCCATCCCAATTAACACCAATCTCAGATACGATAAATACCACAAGAGCTGATTTTTGTTTTATGTATTTAAATAATTAGACGTGTGGTTTAATTTCATAAATTATTATTAATCTTGATGTTAAGTTTCAGTTTTTTTACATTGATTAATTTTTTTTATATATTCAAGAGCTACTTTATTGCAAGTATCTTTTCTTTTTATAAAAAACTTCACTATTTCATCTAAAGTGATATCTCTTCTAGTTGAAACATTACCTTGACGAAATATATTATTAAGTTCATTTTTTATATCTACAAGATTAATATCAAATGATACTTCTTGAAAATAATTAAGCAATTGTTTTACAGATTCTAAGTTAATTTTTTTGTTAAGAGATTCTTCAATTGCATACGGTAGTTCTTCTACACTCTTTATTCTAGTTATATGTGGAAGATGTGAATAATTTGTATCTGTAAACACTAGAGATGGTTTACCATAAAAAGCCGATTCAAGTCCCGCTGTGCCTGTAATTGTTGCAACAATTGAACATTTTTGAAATAATTCCGATGAGGATATTGAAGGGTGGAATAATTTTACATTAGGTAGATTCATTATTTGTTTATAAAATGAATTTGGTCGCCAATTATAGATATATTGATCAGGATGTTCTTTTACATAAACTAGATAATTAACAGGTAAAGATTTTGCCAGATTTGTAATTATATCTAATTGATTATTAAAGAAAGGTGAATCGATAGAAATTGATCTTTCTGGTTGTCTATGAAGAGGAAAATAGATAAATTTTTGATCTTTAGGTGTTTCTGTAAGAAGATTTTTATCAATAAATTTTTTCCTAAAATAATTTTTCAAATGTGACGATAATTGAATTTTTATTACATTGAATTTTGATATTCCATAATGAACATACGCTTCTTTGTATTCTTCAGTTATTGGTTCTCTTAGCCAGCCTAGTATAGTTTTAATTTTACTTGATATCGGTGTATTTGCTGAAACTACATTTTTTTCTTTTTGTTTAAAATCTACATGTTCTTTTCTAAAATTTTCTAGATCAATATCTGTTGTTGTTTTACCATCTTCATACTGCAAATTAGGCAGATCTGTGATTTTATCGTATGTGTTAGTTATTGTTGATCGATAACCAATTCGATTTCTATGTAACATTAGGGTTTGAATATTACGAGAATCACAGATGAGTTTCAGTAGATGCGCTCTACGGGAGTTGTATGATGTAATTACTAGAAAATCAGGTTTTGTTTCATCAAGTATAGTTTCATAAAGACTACATTCTTTTTCACAAATAGAAAGCATTTCGTTATCACTAAATTTATACAAGTCATTAAATTTGTGAAATACTCTATCATTGTACATCATTAACCATAAGTTAAGATTGTATTTTTTTTCCATATTCATTAAATATTCTAAATCTGGTTTGCCAAGTTTGTTAACATGTTCCCAAAAAAACCATTGTTTTTCAAATTTTACAAAATTTTGATTTTTGAATATGTCTTTTAGGTTCTTATTAACATCATAAATTGCAGAGATCTCACAATCATGGTTATCCTTAATGTATTTTGCAACTCCAAAATACCATAGTAGTTCATCTATCCAAATGAGAATCTTATCAACCATTTTATTATATTATGAATATTTCAATATAATTCAAGTAATAGATTTTCTTTTGAATTTATTCCAATGAAGAGCAATCATTTCTGCAATAAAAAAATCAAAATCATCATCAATGTCAATATTAGTAACATCATCTGAAATTATTGCTTTTATTTTAGGTCCATACATATGATTATACTTAGTTATGTTATCATTCCAAAAAGTCGATATTCCGGCAGTTGGATAATAGCAGTCAGGAAATAATTGTCGTTGGTGATATTTTAAAAAATCTTTTTTGAATGGTTTTAAAAATTCTTTTTTTAACCAGTAAGAACGATAAGGATGGGTTTTAATTTTTTTGACTTGTACAACTATATCTGCTTTGGATTTTAGTAGTAATTGAATTGATTCATCAACTGAATTTTTTCCTCTAAATGGTACAGTAGGATTAATGAGTGTTACAATATCTGGTTTATACTGAAATTTTTTGTTTAATGTTTTTAGTGTATGTTTTACAACGTCAATAGTTTTAGCACGATCTCCAGATAGATATTTTGGTCTCATAAAAGGTACTTCTGCACCACACTTCTTTGCAATACTTGCTATCTTTTTATCATCTGTGCTTACTACAATTTTATTTACAAATTTTGATTTTTTTAGTAAGTCAATTGAATACTGAATTAGAGGTTTTCCATTTATTTTCTTAATATTTTTGTAAGGAACCCCTTTTGAGCCACCTCTAGCAGGAATTATTGCAATAGTTTTCTTTATTGAACTGTTAATCATTTCCAAGAATCTCTTTTATGTTTTCTAAATATTTTTTTTGTTTAATTTGTATATAGCCATCATAATCAGGAACTTGGAAAGAATATGGTTTAAAAATTTTTACAGGTATTATTTTGTTTTTAAGATATAATGCAGTGGCAAGTCTATGTGCACCATCAATTAGTTGAAGTCCATCTTCATTTTTATAATCTTTCCAGACCTTTTTATTATTAATTATATAGCGAATTTTTATCAAATCTTTTTCAAACCTTCCTGCAATAAGTGGTTTTTGAATACCATTTTGTTTAATACTATCATACACTTTGAGAAATTCAATTGTAGCATCTTCAGCATCTCTTGAAGTACCTCTTTCGTGATCTGCAATAAATTGGTAGTACATAGTTTCCCTTCGTGGTATTTTTTCTTTAAGAACATCATGCAAAAATTTTATTCTTATATCAATATCTAATCTATTCTTTGTAAATAGTATATTAGGATCTATGTTTTCGGTCTTTGTAAAATATTCTTGAATAGTATCTAAGCATCTACAAAATATATTGCTACCTGGCTGTGGTTCTTTCATAATTTCTAATTATCTCATCTTATGATTATTAATTTTTGCCATATACCCTACTTTAAACATCATGTAAGATATTTTCCTTTTTTAAGTAAGTGATATGTTTTACGATTATGCTTATGATTATCACCAATATGAATAATAATATCATAGAAATAATTAGGAACTTTAATTCCAAATTTTTTTCTAATTAATTTTTTTAATGATACAGCAGTCTTGGATTGATAAGCAGTCACGTCTTTTTTTATTTTGAATGCGTCATCTGGAAATTCCATAGCTATGATACGAACTATTGGTGAAGAATCTTGCATTGCATTAATCTTCAGTTCTATTTTCCATTTTTGTATATCATCCATTGAATACATTTTTCGAATAAAATCAGGCAGTGTCTTACCTAGGTTAATTGTTTTTTCCCATTTTTTTGTTGTGTGCTTAGATAATTCTTGACTAATTTCATCAAACCAGGGTTTTGCAGGTGGCCATAATAAAATCCATGACCAAGAAGTAGATTCAAGTTTTCCTAATTTAATATTCTTATATTTTGTAATTTGGTTTTTAGTAATTTTGACTTTCTTTATTGGTTTTTTTATTTTAAAATCATGCGTCTTTGATTTTGGAATAATATCTCTTATTAAATCCCAATTCCATTGTTTCGAATCTAATGCAAATTTTTCTAAATTTTCAATATCTTTAAAATTTTTTCTTCTTCCACGGAAAAGCATTACAAGAAATAATATTTCAGGTTTAACAATCTTAAAACCATTTTTTAAATTGTAAAATCGTGAATCTTTTATCAACGAATTATCATCAATTCCTATTGTTTTAGCCCACTCATTTCCAACAATTTCTATATTCTTTGTAATGTGGAATGCCTTCTTCTTGTTACTGATTTTTTTCTTGATTTTTGGTAAAATTACTAAATCCAGATCATAATTATTTCTAATTTTATTTAATGCTAAAACAAAACTTCCTACTATACAGACAGATTGTTTATCTATTTGTAACAGTTCAAGTTGTTTTTTTAATTCATCTAATTGTTTTTTTATTTTTTTTTCAATCAATTTTAGAACCACTATTTGAATACAAAATCAGTTTTTTACATGATATTTAGTAGTGTTAAGAGCATTTTCCAGATCCAACGCATCATTAAAGCAGCGTTCAAATTCATTTTTGTAACTCTCACAGGCTTTTTCACTTTTTATAAAAATAACACTTTCAGCATGTTCATCTATGGATTTTTTGAATAGATTCAAAGAACCAAGTATTATCACATCATCAACTATGATAACTTTGTGATGTAGTAATTTTTTAAAATAGATAGCAATATTATGAATTCCATTTTCAAATAAATATTCAGGTATTGATGATCTGTGTTTCGTCTTTTCATCGTCCATATATTTGACCAGACTTCTTTGATCTGTTAGAACATTTACACTTACACCATTTTGTTGTGCATTTATCAAAGCATCAGCAATAGGTTTCCAGCTAAACCAAAAATGCATTAGATATATATTATTTTTTGCACTTGAAATTGTTTTTATAATTTCCGAAACAACATCATCTTTTGAATTGAATAAGCATTTTTCCACTTCACAATTTGTTGTCATACAGTACGTCAATGTTTCTCAAACACTTAATTAATTCTTCTAAATAGTTTCCTTTTTTCACGTTTCTTTCTATCTAAGTCCAGATTTTTAATACTCTAACTGTAGAAGAATATTTTTACTTCTAAAAATAGGTTCACCTATGATGAATAATAAAATTAAGAAATTGAAACTTATTCTAACAGATGTAGATGGTGTTCTAACTGATGGAAGTTTATATTTTACAAGAAATGGTGAATATCTAAAAAAATTTAACATTAAAGATGGAATGGGTGTTAATATTTTACTAAGAAATAATATTCCCACAGGAATTGTAACAAAAGATAGATCAAAAATTGTAGAGAGATGGGCAAAAGAAATGAATATTTCCTTTATTAAAATGGGTGTAAAACAAAAGGAAAAAGCATTAGATATGATTTGTAAAAAATTTTCCTTAAAAAAAAGTGAGGTGGCTTATATTGGTGACGATGTAAATGATTTATCTATTTTAAACAAAGTAGGTGTTTCTGCATGTCCTTCTGATAGTGTTAAGGCGGTCAAAGACACTGTAAATTATATTTGTAAAAATAGAAGTGGTGACGGTGCATTCAGGGAATTTTGTGATTTAATTTTAAAAATTAAATTTGGAAAAAAGACCATTCTGTATTAGAACATTTTAATATTCATTTTTATGAAATGTCATGTTGGTCTTTATTACTGCAGAAATTGGAATTAATCATAACGGTGACATAGATATTGCAAAAAAATTGATTGACGTTGCTGTTAATGCTGGATGTGACGCAGTAAAATTTCAGAAAAGAAATGTTGAAAAAGTATATTCGAAAAAGCTTCTTGATTCACCTAGAGAAAGTCCATGGGGTACTTTACAACGTGATCAAAAACTTGGTTTAGAACTTTCTATGAAAGAATATAGAATAATAGATAAATATTGCAAAAAGAAAAAAATACCCTGGTATCTATCATGTTGGGATATAGATAGTCAAATCCAAATGCGAGAATTTGGAACAAAATATAATAAAATAGCATCTGCAATGTTAGTTCATAAAAGATTACTTGAAACAGTTGCCAAAGAAAGAAAATATACGTTTATTTCAACAGGAATGAGTACAATAAAAGATATTGAAAAAGCAGTAAAAATTTTTCAAAAAAATAAATGTCCTTTTGAATTAATGCATTCTCATAGCTCCTATCCAATGGTACCAGAAGAGGCAAATCTTAACGTTATAGAGACACTTAGAAAAAAATTCAAATGTAATGTTGGATATAGTGGTCATGAAACAGCAGCCTATTCGATAACTTTAGCAGCAGTTGTGTTAGGTGCAACATCTATTGAAAGACATATCACATTAACTCATTCAATGTATGGATCAGATCAGGCTGCATCTTTGGCACCTGTGGGTTTGAATAGAATGGTTAGAGACATAAGGCTAGTTGAAAAAGTTCTGGGTGATGGAAAAAAACGAATATGGGATTCGGAGATTCCAGTTATGAAGAACTTGAGAGAGAATTTGGTATAAGAAAATGAAAGACAAGATTGAATCATACATTAAAGATAGTGCAAATGTTATTTTAGAATCAATTAGTTGTTCAGATTCTATTGAGATTATTATTAATACAATTCATAATTGCATAACAAAAGGAAATAAAATCATATTATTTGGAAATGGTGGAAGTGCTTCCGATGCACAGCATATAGCAGGAGAGTTTGTCGGACGATTTAATCAAAAACGTTCTAGTATTCCAGCGTTAGCATTAACTGCTGATTCTAGTGTTATTACAGCTATTTCAAATGATTTTTCTTATAATAATGTCTTTAGTAGACAGTGTGAAAGTTTAGTTTCTAATGGAGATGTAGTTATAGGAATTTCTACTAGTGGAAATTCAAATAATGTCATCGAAGGATTAAAAAAATCAAAGGAGAATGGAGCAACAATAGTAGGATTATTAGGTAATAATGGAGGAAAAATCAAGAATATAGCTGATTATTCAATAATCATACCTTCACAAAATACAGCCAAAATTCAAGAGGCGCATAGGGTTGTAGCGCATATAATTTGTATGTTGATTGATGAAAAATATCATAACGAGTGAAATTAATATGAAGAAAAAAAATTGTTTTATTTCTGGTGCTACAGGAGGTTTAGGTAAATCTATTGCAAAGCAATTTGCTAAAAATAACTATAATCTTTTTTTAACATCAACAAAATCATCATCTCTTAAAAAATTCAAAAAAGAATTGATGTCTATTAATAAAAATATTGATGTTTTTTATGAAGCAGGAGATCTGACTCGTATTAGTGATCTAGAATCAATTGCAAAGAGTGCAATAAAGAAATTTGGTCTATTTCATATATTGATAAATAATGCTGGTGTATTTCCTGTAAAATATATAGAAAAAACATCCTTGAATGATTATCAGAATTGTTTTGATATCAATGTGAGGGCACCATTCTATTTTTCAAAAATTTTTTCTACTGGAATGAAGAAGAAAAAATGGGGCCGTATAGTAAACATTGCATCATCTTCTGCTTATGGTGGATATGCAAAGACTTCAATTTATTGTGCATCAAAGCATGCTTTACTTGGATTATCAAGATCAATGTTACAAGAGTTTAAGAAATATAATATTAGAACTTACTCTGTTGCACCAGGTTCCATAAAAACTCCAATGGGAAAAAAAGTTGAGAATCAAAACTTTGAAACATTCATTGATCCAGAAGAAATTGCAAAATTCATTATAAATCTAATTTCATTTGACAATGAAATGATTTCTGATGAAGTAAGAATCAATAGATTTAATTTATAATATCTATTTTTTTCTTAAAATTTTAGTAAATTACCAAGAGGTCCAACCACCATCTATTACAAAAGTGGAGCCTGTTACATAAGATGATTTTTTGCTACATAGATATTCAATTATTCCATTTAATTCATTTTTTTTCATCATTCTTTTCATAGGTGTTAGTTCGGAATATTTTTTGATAAATTGTCGGTCTTGTTTATACTCGACACCCCCAGGAGCAACACAGTTGACTCTAATATTTGGGGCTAGATGAGTTGCAAGAAATTTTGTAAGATTAATTACTCCTGCTTTAGATACTGTATAGCCAATATGTTTATGGGAACCATTATAGATATTTGGTCTTGCTGAGACTATTCCAGTTGTGGCTGAAAAATTAATTATTGAACCGAATTTGTTATTTCGAGCGTATTCTCTACATACTGAAAATAGGGATGTTAGATTAATTTCTAGGAATTGGGAAAATGATGCTAGAGAAATGTTAAACATTGTTTGTTTTGCACGTTTTTTATCAACATGATCATTGAATGCAAAACAATTAACTAAACAATCTGCCTTATTTCCTTTAAACCACTTTTTAACAAATTTTTCATCAGTTAAATCATGACCTAATATTAAATCTAATTTTAATATAGTGTGATTTTTTTTCAAGTATTTTACAAGTTGTTTTCCTATTAATCCTTCTGAGCCTGTTATGATGATTTTCAATTTCTCTTATTTTCTTTTTGATTTATTAATTGTTTATTTATCAAAATATTGCTTTATAAAATTTAGATATTTTGCGCATGTGATTTCTGCGTCTTCTATATGAGAATTTAGATCATTTCTTGCACCCTGTATTATGAAATCACCATTATAGGAAATATCATTGATTATTGAAACAAATAATTCAAAATCTGTATCTCCTGTTCCTAATGGAACTGTAATTCCTTTTTTAAGACGATCTTTAAGATGTATATTTTTTATCCATTTTTGTAATATTAATAATTCATTTTTAGTATTAAATTCATTTGCTGTACTATTTCCTGTATCATAAGTTGCCATTACACTAGGATGATTAAATTTCTGTAAAAAATCTTTGAATGACAATGGCGATAAATCTGTTTCAAATGTTAATAATACATTATGATCCTGAGCAATTTTCAGTATTGGTTCAAGATTTTTTAGTATTTCATTTTTATTTGAATCATTTTTTAGTGATGATGAATCAACAAGAGGAATTTCTAATACTTCAATTTCTAATTTATGACAATTAATTATTAGATTACTTAGAACTTTCAGATTATTTTCTAATTCAGAACTAGATACAGAAAATAATAGTTTCTCCATAAAGTAATCTGCACAAACTGCATTAACACCTACGTTATGATTAGTTAAACAATCATTGATTTCTTTAATTCCATCCAAATCCATTATTGGATTCTTTCTAACATCAAAAATCCATTCAATTAGTTCAAATCCAATATTTTCTGCTTTTGTAAACTCAGATTTCCAAGAATTAACAGGAAAAGATTGTATTTTATTTTCTATTGGTTCTGATAATCTTCCTTGCATTATTCCAATTTTTTCACTCAATTATAATTTTCTTGAATAATCAATTATTTATTATTGTAAACAATCGATCAAAATCGTAATTAACACCGAATATTGCATATGTGTAATGTTTGATATTTCATCACTTGAAAACAATGAACATACATTTGTAATTGCTGAAGCAGGCTCAAATTGGAAATGTGGTAATTTTGAAGATGATCTTAATCAGGCTAAGAAGTTAATTGATATTGCAGTAGATTCTAGTGCGGATGCAGTAAAATTTCAAACTTTCAAAGCAAAATCTACATATGTTAAAAACGCTGGTGAGATTAATTATCTTAAATCTAAAACAAAAGATATTTGGAAATTGTTTGATGAACTTTCAATGCCTTATGAGATGCTAAATGAATTATCAAATTATTGTGTTAAGAAAAAAATCCATTTTATGTCAACACCATTTTCTGTTGAAGATGCCAAACAAGTGGATCAATATGTTGAATTGCATAAGGTTGCATCATTTGAAATTAATCATGTTGGATTATTGAAGTATCTTAGTGATTGTAACAAGCCAATTATCATTTCTACAGGTGCTAGTAGTTATTCTGAAATAGATTTTGCATTGAATATTTTGAAAGAACAAAGAGCGTCATTGGCTTTACTACAATGTACTTCTAGGTATCCAGCTGATTTTAATTCTATGAATATATCTGCAATTCCAAAAATTAAAGACAAATACAAACTTCCTATAGGACTATCAGATCATAGTATAGATCCATTAGTTGCTCCATTACTTGCTATTGGTATGGGTGCAACAATTATTGAAAAGCATTTTACAATTGACAAAACTCTTGAAGGACCTGACCATTTTTTTTCATTAGATCCTTCTGAATTAAAGATCATGGTAAGTGCAATCAGAAATGCTGATAAATCTAAAGGAGATGGAAATAAAGAAATCTTATCTGAAGAAAATGAGCTTTGGAAATTTGCAAAAAGAAGAGTTCATGCAATTACTGACATTTCTTCTGGCGATATATTCAAAGAGGGAACTAATATAGATCTTTTACGTTCTGGACACCAAAAATTAGGCGCAGAACCCAAGTTTTTATCTTCGATTTCTGGAAAAAAATCTAAAAGAAATATTCAAACTGGTGAAGGTGTAACAGTAGAAGATATTGAATAATACAAAAATTTTCTTTTAAACAAAACTTACTTAATAATTTCTGCATATAGCATGCCAATATACATTTTAGTATTTTCTGCTTCTTTGTTTACTGCAAAAATAGGTTCAGTAAAACTTACGCGAAATCCACACGATTCCAATTTTTCTTTTAAATTTTTGTATCCATAATGATATTCAATCATTATAAGTTCAAATTTCCGTAGAATGTCTCTAGAGGAATTCAGAATTGTATCATATTCACATCCTTCACAATTCATCTTAAGAACTGCTGATTGTATATCATATTTTTCAAGAAGATCTTGTAAACTATACATTGGAATAGTGATTCCACTAATACTAGTTTTCAAAGAAGCTTGAGGACTACTTTCTTTTGTAGGATCAACTTTTATTTCATTAGAATTTCCACCACATGCTGAAAATAATAATTCAATTTTCTCATTAAGATTATTTTCATTGATATTTTTTTTAGCAATTTCAAAATTTGTTGGTAATGGTTCTATAGCAATTACCTTTTTTGCACCATGTTTTGCAAAAGAAATTGATGAATCACCAATAAATGCACCTATATCAATTACGATTTTCTCCTTTATTTTATCTAATTTCCACGTATTACTCAAAAATGCAGAGTAAATTCCACCTCCAGACTCGTTAAATGTATTTAAGATTATTTTTTCTCCAGTGTCATCAAGCTCTATAGAGATTTTATTTTCATCTAATATGGAAAAACTATTTTTAATTTTATGTGCAGTAGCAAATACATCAAAATGACTCCTCAATATTTTCTTTTCACCATTTTTTAATATTGCAGTTATTGGATAATTATTCCTCTTTACTTTATAGGCAATTGATAGATAATTTCGGTATGCTTTCTTATAATCCGCTAAAGATTTTAGATTTGAAAAATGACTCTGTACGTATGATTGAAAAGACATATTTTTTTCAACTTTGAACATCAAAATGGCATCAATTATCACAAATTTAGTCGCTATTTATCAATGATAGAACATGAATATTCCACCATTTTCCTTTTCTCCATAAAGCGTGCTTTAGTATTACCTCTTTTTTAAAATTTAATTTTGTAAAAAGTTTCTCTGACTCTTGATTATATTCAAAAACTTCTGCGCCAATTCTATGTAATTTTAATTTTTCAAATCCAAGTCTTATTAATTTTTGAAGTGTTATTGTACCTAATCCCCTAGAATGAAATTCCTTATCACCAATTATAATAGCTATATCTGCACTATGATTCAATTTATCATGATGAATTAATCCACAAACACCAATTGGTTTTTTCTTATAATTAATTATAAACATATGTCTATCAGGTTTTTCTTTTTGTAATTCACTAAACCAACTTTCTTGATTTTTCATATTCAATAATGTGTATTGAGTATTAAATTGTCTAATTTCTTCTAAGTTTCTCCAGTCTCTTAATAGTTCTAGATCTGTTTTTTTTACTCTTCTAAGTTCTAGTGACATAATCATTTTCCAAATTCATTAATTAAATCTACAATAAGACTAACATCATCTCTAGTTAAATTTGGATGTGTTGGCAGTGTAACAATTTGTGAAGTAATATTTTCTGTATTAGGTAATTTTATTCTGGAATTGTACATTGACATCTTATGTATAGGACTGTAATGAATGCCTGTTTCTATCCCATGTGTTTCTAGTTTTTTCCTAAGTTTTTCTCTGTTTGGTATTGCTATCCAGAAGAAATGATATGAGCAATCATCATTGTATATCATTTTCTGTTCGACATTCAATTTTTTATTATAGATCTTTGCTATAGATTTTCTTTTCTTGTTAAGTTTGTCTAGTTTTGATAATTGAATTAGGCCAATAGATGCTGAAAATTCATTCATATAATAATTCCAGCCTAAATCATTTACATCATATTTTACTCCTTTTCTATTGCTTATTCCACACCACCTTCTACTTTCCAGAATTGCCTTCATTTTCTTGTTGTTAGAATGATTAATTGATATCAAGCCACCACCAGGCATAGCCAAATTTTTGACTGGATGAAAGCTGAAACAAACTAATGGACTATGTAGACCAATTTTCTTTCCATTATACTTAGCACCACATGCATGTGCAGCATCTTCTATAATTGGAATTTTGTGGTTCTGAGAAATTTTTGCCAATTCACCCAAATCTGATGTTATTCCTCCAAAATGTACTGGTATTATTGCAGCTGTTTTTTTTGTGATTTTCTTTTTTACTTTTTCTGGATCTAAACATAATGTTTTGTTAGATATATCTGCAAAAACAGGAATTCCACCATTGTATACAATTGCATGAGCAGTGCTAACAAATGATAGTGATGGTAAGATCACTTCTTTATTTTTTAAATTGTATAGCGAAAGTGCAAGATGTAATGCTGCAGTACCACTGTTTAATGCAACTACATCATTTGAATTAATGTATTTTTTAAATTTACTTTCAAATTCATAGACCTTACCACTTCCAGAGCCTGATGACCAATAATGACTTTGTAAAACTTTCTTAATGGCTACTTCTTCGGGTTTCCCAATAACTGGATCAAATAATTTAATTTTTTTCATTAGTTATCAGTTGATATGGTAGAACAAATTACTGAATCCCACCATTTTCCTTTTCTCCAAAGTTTGTCTTTTAGGATTCCTTCCTCTTGAAATTTCATTCGTTTAAACAAAGCACGATTTTCAGTTGCAATTGCAAAGATTTCAACCCATAATCTGTGCAAATTTAATTCGTCAAATGCATATTTTTTAAGCAACTCTATTGTTTCCTTTGCTTGTTTTGTTCGTTGCCAATTTTTTAATGTTAGATAAATTGAAATTTCAGCATGCTTATTTTTCCAATCAATATATGTTAAACCAGTTACACCAATTAATTTATTTTTTTGTATTATTCCAAACATGATATCTTTTGGTGGAACAGTTAAGTGCAGATTTTCAAACCAATTTTCCTGATTTATCATATTTAGGAGTCTAAATTCTCTGGCTGTTTTACGCATATTTTCTGAATTTCTCCAATCCTTCAGAAGACCTAAATCATTTTTTTCTAAAGAACGAAAACTTACATTTCTACCTTTAATCATATCAATATTCAAAACCACCTCCACTTAAAATTTACACTAGATTCCTTCGTTTCTTAGAAAAATTAATACGTTTTATTATGTTAAAATCAGAAATTTTTGTACCAAGTAATCTTGGAAATTATTTTTCATCTATAGGGTTTTGTTATACTGATAGCATAAATAATAATTAATTCACTTTATTGTTTTTTTGATTAATCTTTAGAATTTCAGGCTCATTTTTAATTAGTTCTAAAATATTTTCTAATAATACAGGCTCTTTCTTTACTCTCTTGTAAATCTCCTTTACAAAAAGGAAGTCTTGAAGTTCATCTACGGTCCATCTAAGATGAGATAAATCTCTAGTATTTCTCAGACAGAATTTTTTATTCTCTTTCAGATTAATAATATATGGTGTAACATGTTCTCGTTCAAAATCAGTTTTTGCTTCTTCGTTTGCTCGTTTAAGACTCAAAAATGAGAAAACTTCTACTTCTGTTCCATATGGAAAAGTTCTTTCTTCACAATTACTTACATAATCAAATTGACCTTTTTTATACTCATCAACAACCTGATCAACGATCTGAGGGTCAATAAGTGGATTATCAGAGGTTATTCTTATGATGTTTTTTATTGAATATGTTTTTGCGCATTCATAGAATCTATCTAACACATTTTTTTCATTACCTCTAAAGACTGGAATTTTCAACTCTTCACATTTATTAACAATTTCATCATCAACTTTTTCTGTTGTTGTTGCAACAAAAATACTATCAACGGTTTGACAAAACTTTAGTTGTTTTAAAAGACATTCAAGTAATGTAATTCCATTAAAATTTTTCAGTACTTTGCCTGGTAGTCGTGATGAACCCATTCTAGCCTGTACGATAATTGAAATATTCATTTACTACAACAGATTTTTTTCTTTAATATCTTTATGTAAATATATTCATATAATGATGAAAGTGACAGTAACTAAATGTCTGAATATTCGAATGAATTGTGGAATCAATACACCGATGATAATGAGAATAAACTTCAGATTGATTTATCTCAATTTATCTATAATACATGTATTACATTAGACACAAAGCGAATCTGTGAAGCAGGTTGTAATATTGGAAATAATTTATCTTCATTTGATGAAAATTTTGAAGTTTATGGATTTGATAAAAACAGTTATGCTATTGAAAAAGCTAAACATAATCACCCAAAAATAAAATTTCAAAATGAGGATATTACAAAAACATCATTTCAAGATTCATTTTTTGATTTAGTATTTACAAGGGGTGTATTTATTCACATTCCATCTGATTCTGTAAACTATGCAATGGATGAATTGTTTCGTATATCAAAAAAATGGATATTTAATTTAGAATATTTTGGAACTGATGGTGAAATGATTAAATGGAAGAGAGGAAATGATCTATGTTGGTATAGAAACATGAAACAAAAATGGCAAGATTATAATGTAGAAATTATATCAGACATAGAATTACCTACACCAATAGATGATTCTCATGTCAGATTTACTCTTGTAAAAAAAATATTGGAATAATGGTGAAAAAATGTTTAACGGAAAAAAGATCTTAATCACTGGTGGAACTGGTTCTCTTGGTCAGGCCCTTACAAAAAAATTACTCACTGAAGGTGTTGATACAATTAGAATTTTTAGCAGAAATGAAAATAAACAGGTCACAATGGAATCAGACTTTCATGATGATCGTTTAAGATTTTTTATAGGTGATATTAGAGATTTATCTCGACTTCAAAGAGCATTAGAGGATGTGGACATTGTTTTCCATACAGCTGCATTAAAACATGTACCAGTTATAGAATACAATCCTTTTGAAGCAGTAAAAACAAATGTTATTGGAAGTCATAATCTAATCGAATCATGTATTCAAGAAGATGTTGAAATGGCTATTGGTGTAGGTACAGATAAAGCTGTTTCTCCTCTAAATGCATATGGAGCCACAAAATTACTCATGGAAAAGCTATTCACCACAGCCAATAACTATCTCAAAAAAGAGAAACACAGAACAAAATTTGTTGCTCTACGTTATGGAAATGTTCTAGGAAGTAGTGGTTCTGTGGTGCCTAAATTTGCTAAACAAATTGTTTCAGAACACAAAATTACAATTACCGATCCCTCAATGACACGTTTTAACATAACCATGAATGATGCTTTAGACTTTATTTTGCAAGCTGCCAAAATCGCAAAAGGTTCAGCAATATTCATACCAAAACTGAAAGCTTATACACTTGAAGATGTAAAAAATGTACTTTTTGAATTACTTGAACCAGTTAAAGAAGAACGAATACCTATCAGACATGGTGAAAAAATGCATGAAGTTTTAATCAATTTGGATGAAATGCGCTCTACATGGGAAAATGATTTGATGTACATTATAGCAGATCCTAATCAAGATGATAAACAAATACAACAACTCTATCCAGAATTTTCTAAGGCTAAGCCGGGTGTGCAATATTCATCAGATAATGTGGATAAGATTCCTAAAGAAGTTTTTAAGGAATTATTAACTAAAAATAAATTAGTCTAACACAATTCTAATTCTAAAATAAAAATTCTTTGTGATTATTTTATTATTTAATCCGTTTACGTAATTCATTTATTATTGATTTTGTGAATTCTCTTGTTTTTGTATCAATAAGATAAGTAATTGCAAAATATGTTATACATCCAGTTATTACATATAAAAATAAATTTGGAAGAAATAAGAAGATAGTTTTTTCATAGACCAAAAACATACTTGCTAGATAATATGAGAATCCAATTGATACAATACTTGTCAAACCATATTTACAAATTCTAACCCATTCAATATTAACTTTAAATTTTTTCTTAACTTTCAAATAAAAGTAAACTGTGAATGGTATTTCAACACTTGCCATTAGTACTGACCAGAAAATAATTAAATCTACATCAGAATGATTTGTACCGAGTAAAAATAGCATTACTACAAGAGATATAATGTATGATACATTACGAATTGTTCTTACTGTAGGGACGTAAAATAGTTGGCTTTTTAGATAATTTTTCACTGTAGAGTCATAGGAAATATCAACTTTTTCAGACGCTTCTATCCAATCTGAAAAAATCTTACTAAACATATGGAAAAATGTTCTAATGCCAAAGAATGCTACAGCTGGATAGACATCAATATAGATTGGATTAAAAAGAAATAGTCCTTCTTTGGCAAATAGTATCACAATTGCTAGTATAGGAAATGCAAAATAGACTACTCGTGTCATATTTTCCTGAAGATATCCAAAATTATCACTAGAGAGTATTTTTGAGTAAGTTGCCATTGACATACTAGCAGCTGTTCCTACTAGTGTGCCTATACTTTGTGCCACTATCAGAAATGCCAGACCTATAACACTACTAGAAATTAGTGCAAAAATTAAAACATCAAATGCCCAGATGAAATCACTTAATTTGTGATATAATGTTACCCAAGAATTTTTGAACCATTTTTTAAAATATTTATAATTAATTTTATTTTTGATTACACCTTTTGTAGCATAAAGGAAAAGACAGATAGAACTTAGATACGCTAGTGTTGAGGCTATAATTATACCAAGTAATCCCATATCTAAGAAATATACTAAAATCACTGAAAGTGTAAAAATTACAACTCCATAAAGAACTAGACCAACATTAACTAGATGTGGTTTGTGACCATATGTTATAGCAAGAAGTAAATTATGAAAAAACAAGAATGGAATAATAATTACTCCATAGAATATTTCCTCTGTTGCATTAGTTTCCTCAATTGTAAGTACGATGGCAACAAAGAAAATTAGAATTGATATAATTGAAAATCCACCTGTCATTGATAGTGCAGTTTTAGCTGAATCAATTCCACGTGCAATATCTCGTGTTGACCAAAACGTAGTCATTGTATTCATAAAAATTATACTCGATGTTAGACCTAGAATTAGTTTCCAGGTTCCTAATTCATCAGGCAGCAAGAGTCTTGCAATAAGATATGTAAAACCAAATCCTGTAATAATCCTCAAAGAGGCCATTATCAACGAAATTAAGCCAGAATATGTTACTCTAATATTGCTCATTTACAATTCAATTTCCAATATTATAATTACTAAAGCCAGGTGGTAAATTGTTTTTTTCAATTAAACCTAGAATTTGATTATTTATTAGAACCAAGCGCAAAATAGTCTATATCATTTATCATATCTGAATTATACAAATACCATCCATCGATGACAAGTAAAGGTTTCGAAGAATTTGTCTTAAATTGATTAAAATCAATATCTTTGAAACTTGGATTATTATTCATAATTATTACACAATCAATACTTTTGTCAAACATATTGGAAACACTAGACACACCTAATTTCTCTATTGATTCTTCTTTTACATTTGGATCATAGCCAAACAATTCAGCATTTTTATTTTTTAAAAAATCAACAATTGGTAAAGTTGGTGAAAATCTAGTATCATCAGTAGCTGGGAATCCTTTAAAAGCAAAACCCAATATTAGAATTTTTGACTGTTCGATTTCCTTACCAGTTTTTTGAAAACTTTTCTCAATTAATTTTTTTGTGTCATTTATCATAGAGTCATTAATTTCTCTTGTGGATCTGATTAATGTAAGATCTACACTTGGATCTAGAGATGATAATAGCAAATATGGATCTTTTACAAGGCATCCACCACCTACTCCAGCACCTGGAAAAAGTATCTTATTTCGCTCATAACCATTGTTTGCAGCTTTTATCACTTCATGTGAATCTAGATTGATACTGTCACATATCTTTCCAAAAAGATTTCCTATAGCTATAGTTGTATCTCTATAGGTATTATCAAAAAGTTTTATGACTTCAGCAGCTTCTAACGATGAAACTTTAACAATTTTTTTCGTACTTTTACTAAACAATGTAGTAGCCATTTCAGTACTTTTGATATCAATTCCTCCAATAATTTGGGGTAATTCCTTTAATTCCTCAAGTGCATTTCCTTGTAATGTTCTTTCAGGTGCAAAAACAAGATGAAAATCATCTGGGCATTTTAGTCCGCTTTCTTTTTCAAGTATAGGCAGTATAAAATTTCTAGTAGTTCCTATAGGAACTGTAGAACGAAGAATGACCATTTCCCCTTTTTTTATATTATTTCCAATTTCCTTAGTAACGCTTTCTAAATTGTCAAGCATGGGTTGATGAGTTTGATTATTAATTGGTGTACTGACACAAACCATGAAAACTGTCTCATCATCATCTTTAGGAATTTTTTCACCAAAAGTAATTTTGTTTGAAGAAATAACAGATTGTAAAACATCTTCAATTTTTTTTTCATATAATGTTGTTTTTCCAGAACGTAAACTAGATATTTTTTTTAGATCTTTATCAATTCCAATTACTTGAAAACCAATTTCTGCTAATGTCAGCGCTAATGTTAGACCGACATATCCAAGACCCATAACAACTATTTTCATTAATACATTCCTCTATCAGTACTATATGAAGTGTATAATATTTTAGATGTTTTTAATACAAATTTATATATAATTTTAAGTAAGATTATTGAAAAATCAGTTATATGCTAAACAGAATAAAATTTACTTGTAAATTGAATAACTTGGTGAAAAAAAATAACAAAACATGATGGAAAAATTATAATTATTGCAATTATTGCAGTTGCATTGTTTGTTTCAGGGTTTAATCTACTTATACATGGTACAGGCATATGGTTAGAAATTGAAGAACAGCCCAAGCCTATTCTTCAAGGAGGTGAGACAACTAAACTGAAGGTAAGTGTAACAAACTCAACTCCTTTTTTACAAGGAATTGTCTTGGTTAATACATCTCTTTCAGATCCTGACAATTGTACTGGTTTAAACATCTTGGATTCTCAACAAGAACAAAAATTCATTCCAAGGCGGTCAGCAGGTCATACGTTTTCAATTAATTTAGAGGCAGTAGATTCAATACAAAAAGAAGAGACATGTGAAATTGAAGTTGAACTTATTGTTAATAAAAATAAAATTGGCAGTAAATTCTTTGTCATAGAACTTATCTCATAATTATAAAAATCAGTTTCTTAATATTAGTACAATCTTTTGTTATTGATTTATTGAATTAATAGAATTATTGAATACTAAAGAATAAGTATTCAAATAATTTCAGTTTACTATGGTCAAATCCAGCCAAATTAAAGGTGGAAATTTGTTAATAACTGGCGGTAGTGGTTTTATTGGTAGTTACATAATAGATGCTTTAAAAGATGAATTTGATATTGTTGTTGCCGATTTAATAAAACCATCATCAAAAGATATCTTATTTCATAAAATTGATCTAAGAAAGCCATTTTCAATTTCTAGTGATTTCAAAACTTGTATACATCTTGCAGGATTTGTAGGTGGAATTCAATATTTCACAAAACACCCAGTAGAGAATGTTAGAGATAATCCCAAGATAACTGGTAATGTATTTGATGCGTGTATTGATGCTGGAGTAAATCATCTACTGTATACTAGTTCAAGTGTTGTCTATCAGCACCAAAAACAATATCCAACAAAAGAGGAGGATGTCCTATCTTCTCCTCCACCTACATCTGCATATGGAATATCAAAACTAGTTGGAGAATATTTTTGCCGTGCATATAATGAACAATTTGGATTAAAGTACACTGTTCTAAGACCGTTTAATGCCTATGGTCCTGGTGAAGCACCAGATATTGATTATGCACATGTAATACCACAATTAATTGAGAAGGTTTTGTCAAACCAATTTCCTGTTGAGATATATGGTAATGGAAACCAGACAAGAACTTTTACCCATGGCTCTGACATTGGTCGTGCATTCAAAATGTGTATTAAAAATAAATCTGCAGTTAATCAGACATTTAATGTTGCAGGAAATAAAGAAATTAAAATTATTGACGTCTTAAAAAAAATATGGATTCAAACAAATCCAAAACAGAAATTAAAAGTCAAGCACTTAAAACCATTTAAAGACGATGTACAAAGAAGATATCCTAGTAATAAAAAAATAAAAAAATCTTTGGGTTGGTCACCAAAAATATCTTTTGATGATGGTCTAAAAGAAACAATTGACTGGATTAAGAAAAAAAATAAATTATAATAACTCTTTGTACACTTTTAAATTTTTCTTAGCTGAATTTTCCCAAGAAAATTGATTTTTCAATAATTGCATTTTATTGCTTAAATTAAGTTGCATTTTTTCATCATTACATAATGTCTGGATAGAATTTGCTAGTGACTGAATATCATTGTATTCAACTAGTAAGGGATAATCTTTATCTAAAATCTCAAAAAATGTATCTAATTTTGTAGCAATTACTGGTTTTTCATATTGGATTGCATAAGTTAGTGCATATGTAGAACTAGACATTGGTCGGTACAAATACAATGCAATCTCTGATAAATTAAATAAAGCATCAATTTCATCATCGTCAATTAAACCAGTAAAGTAAATTCTATTTTCATTTTGTAACGTTCTAGAAATCTCTTGAATTTGTTTTTCATAAGAATGAAATTCATTAGGTGCTTTTCCAGCAATAACTAGAATATGATTTGGTAAGCTTTGTTCTATTTTCTTAAATGCATTAATTATAACATCTTGTCCCTTTCTAGGAGAAATTACACCAAAACAGAGAATCACTTTTTTATTTAAAAATAATTTTTTAAATTTATCCTGTTTTTGAATATCTATTTCATTTTTTTCTGATACACCTAGTTGAATAACCTCAATCTTTTTTTCATCTATTCCATAAAACTCAACAAGTGCTTTTTTTCCTATGAATGTACCAACAATAATTTTATCAGCTATACCACATATTATTTTAAAAAAATTTTTTAAAAAAAACTTAATTATAAATTTTGGAATGCTTTTTAAGAAATAATTTTGAATATCCCATTTCCCATTAGTTTTAAAGACAAGAATATTATGGAGTGTTAAAACTAATTTTGTTCTATTTTTTAATAAAAATAGTAGATAAGGAAATTTCCAAAGCGAGCCAATTGTTCCATAGGTTTTTAATTCAAAAGAGAAATGAGTTATATCTGGTTTTTCTTTTTTAATATAATCTAAAATTTCTTTGTTATAACTATCAGCAGACCAGATCATTTTTGCATTAGGTAATACATTAGTAGAAAATTTCTTTATGTTTTCTTTCTTTGGTCCTATAAACGATAATTCAAGATTTTCTACTTTACTGATTTCTTCTAAATGTGTAAAAAGATTTGTAGAATAACTGATGTATCTATCTATGAAAAAAATCTTTTTCTTCATTTCTTCATTTAGATGCCTGTCAGAATTTTAATATACTTATCTTATAATTCATCATTGATAATTTTTTACTACTAAATTAACTGAAAAATCTAAATGTAATAATATTGAAATTTCTAACATAATGAA
>Ga0315338_1001283_pt1 | contig 33494 bp, 25 predicted proteins | sample ASW8metaG_FD_204518 | JGI IMG/M metagenome (GOLD analysis project Ga0315338, IMG submission 204518) | Ammonia-oxidizing marine archaeal communities from Monterey Bay, California, United States - ASW #8 | ecosystem: Environmental > Aquatic > Marine > Coastal | place: USA: California | collected... | reverse complement strand
ACAGATGCTAATTTAAAAATTATGTTTGTGGATCCTAGAAATGTTATTGTTCAACATATTAAAGATACATATTATCATGTTTTACATCCAGAAAATTTCAATGCTAAGATAACCAATTGTAAATCAAAACATATGCACATATTAAAAGAAAATAAATGGGAAAAAGTAAATAAACAACTGACTATTTGTTCTATGTACAATAAACATGAAAAGATAATAGAAAGTGAGTTCGAAAGATTAAAACCTGAATTAACCGAAACCGTCCGAGATAATTACAAGGATTATAAACAATCTACTCTGCATAGTTTCAATACATTCAAACATAGGATGGTTGACATAGAAGCAGTAATCATTAATGGAACAAAAGACCATAAACAAATAGATTTGTTAAGCGAAAAAGAAGTTGCTCGTTTAGCCAAAGAACAAGGGAAAACACCAGGAGAAATATTTGCAGAACATATGCCTGATATATTTGCAGAAAGAGATGGATTAATCGATTAATCGATTAATCGATTAAGTTAATTATGAATAATATCAACAATAATTTTATTTATTTTATTTATTATTTATTATTTATTATTTATTATTTATTATTTATTATTTGTTATTTATATCCAATGTTTCGTCCCAAACACGTTTTTAGAGAATTACACGAATATGTAAATGATTTAAATACAAAAACATCTTGTCCTGCTGGACCACAAATTAAAGCACCACAAATAGGAGGAACTACATCATCTTATAATAAGGATAAAGATAAGTTTTTTAATCAAATAGGTGTGTTTACACCAATGCCACGAATAGTTGCGATAGGTGATATACACGGTGATTTTATAGCCTTACATAAAGCATTACTAAAGGCAGGTATAGTAGATAAAAATGGTGATTGGAACAAAACAGCGAAATATACAGTGGTTGTACAATTAGGAGATTTATTAGACCGTGGTGGTCGTGGTGAAGAGGATACAGACAATTACAGAGAAGAAATAGATATTTTACAATATATTGAACATTTAAATAAGCAAGCACAAAAAAAACACGATGATCCATCACTGGATTTAAATAGCGCTTTCATTACTCTAATAGGAAATCACGAACTTATGAATATGTTGGGTGATTTCAGATATGTTTCCGCAAAAGCAATGGAAGGAATGGGTGGTGAAGAAGGACGAAAGAAATTATTTTTGCCTGGTGGACCTATTGCCAAACATATTGGTTGCTGTTCATATGGAATCTGTAAAATAGGAGATTGGACATTTGTACATGCTGGTATATTACCACAACATTTAAAGGATAAAGAGTTCTCATTTTCAAAAGTCAATAACCTTATTCGACAAATAATGAGAGGAGAACTCGACAAAGAAAGTCTAAATGACTCACAAAAAAAATTTATATTTGATAATAATGGTCTATTTTGGACACGTGAATTATCTAAAGATAACCCTAATTGCTCCTTAGCGAATGAATCTGTTCGTATATTAAATAATTCTAACGGAAATGGCGGCATTGTAGTTGGTCATACAGTTCAAAAAAATGGAATAAATAGTAAATGTGGAGGTGATGTTTGGGCAATAGACACAGGTATGTCCGATGCTTTTGGGAAATCAGACGATAGTAATATACAAGTTCTGGAAATTGTAGACAATACTAAGGTAAATATATTATAAATGTTTATGTTTATGTCTATGTTTTATTTTTTTATATTTTATGATTTGAAGATATATATTATAACTCAAATATGACATTTAATTTAGACATGACTGTTGAAATCCCTTTCAATTCATCTGTAAAATACGAATTTGATAAAGACTTGAAACAGATGCGTTGTGACAGATTATTAACCACATCTATGTTATATCCAGGTAATTATGGATATATTCCCGAAACTCTTTCAGGAGATGGAGATCCCCTTGATATATTACTTGTATGTGATTATGCGATTTATCCTGGAACTGTTGTAAATGTAAAAGTTGTCGGAGTATTATTAACAACAGATGAAAAGGGTGAAGATGAAAAGTTAATTGCTGTTCCATCAAATGCAGTTGATCCAAGTTTTTCTGATATTAATACACTCGACGATTTAGGACCAATGATGACCAAACGAATTTTACATTTTTTTGAACATTATAAAGATATAGATGAACATAAATGGGTTGAAATAAGAGGATTCGAAAACGCGGAATCAGCAAATAAATTATATTTGACATCAATTGATAGATATGTTAACCAATAAATTAAGTTACAAATATTTTTATTTATTTCATTTATTATTATAATTATAATTCAAATTATTCAATTTTATTTAGAATGCAAAATAAAACAACAAAAGAAGCTCTGTTGAGTATAATCAATCGTTTGAAAAATTCAAAAATATTGTTCAAATCATTATATGAAAAAAATAAAGATAAATTCGACAGAATAGAAGCGAATATAGATGGGTTTGAAACTGAACTAGAACATTTGAATAATTCTGTGAATATATATAAATGGTTGCTTTTCATAAGTAAAACAAAAGAAGAACTTTTAGAAAATATGGAACTTCTTATAACAAAACCAGATGGAACGCCAATTAAGTTTACGGAAGAGACAAAAGAAGTATTTTTTGAAAATTCAAAACCATTTCAAATGTTTGTATTACTATTAGAATTGTGCAGAACAAAATATGAAAATGTAGATTTTGAAAGTGAAGAAAATATGAAACTTTTTGAAAAAATGAAAAAAGAATATGCTGAAATAGAAGCGCAAAATATGTTAGAAGAACTTATTCAAAAAGAAAAAGAAAAAGAAAATCACTCAACAGAATCAGAAATTCAAGAAGGCGGAACAAATTTGAATTTGAATTTGAATTTGAAAAGTCAACTTTCATATATTAATAATGAAGAAGCATATAATGAATATGTAAAATATATAAATCAAATAGGTGGTTCATCTAAAAATACTGATTTTAATAGATATAGATTCGCAAAACTATGTTATGCTTTAGATAAACCTCTTCCATTAAAAATACCTACGGTGGAATTTCTTAATTTCAAATTTGAAACAAAAGATGGAATATCGTGTATAGACATCGAATACCCTTGGTGGCCTACTATGGCAAATATGCTTCCTGAATTATTTAATAAAGCGAATATTAAACAATGTATGAAAGAAAAATGTGTTCAGCCATTTGCAGATGTTAAAGTTATAGATTCACCGGAAAAGCAAGAGTGTGTGAAATCTTGTTTTAATACAGCTCAACCTTCACTTTTTGATTTTACATTTTTTCCATTATGGTCTGTGAAAAAATATGATCCTTATGGTGTAATAGGTGGAGGGGTTAGTTTTGTTCGGTTTTTCATGAATCAATTAGATTCTACAATGGGTGAATTTGATCCATTGTTTGACAAATTATTTGGGTACATAATTGAAGCAATAGGGTTTATACCTATATTTGGTGATATTATAAATTGGTTAGCTTTTACATTTCAAGATGTTGCGGATCGGTTTGGTGACAGTTTAATACCGTGGTTTGACGCTTATCTTAATATTATTGATAAAAATTTTGAAGAAGGATTTGCTATATACGCTGCTACTATTCCAAATGCAACGAAAATGGCAAGTTCATCAGAAACAACAGTTCAATTTTTAGACAAAATGATGCCAGTATTTAACAAATTATTAAGTGGTATAGATATGGCAACCGGTGTAGCTGCAAATATCAATTTCACCAATGTAATAGAAATGTTACAAGGCGTAGGGAAAAATAATACCGGAACAACCTCTAAAAGTGGTGGAATAACTCCTGAAAGTGATGACACACCGAGTTCGGGAAAAACTGAGGAACCCGCAAAAACAGAGACACCCTCAAAAACAAATGAACCCACAAAAACTGAGACACCCTCAAAAACAAACGAAGTCGCACCCCAGAATTCCAAGAATTCCAAGAATTCCAAGAATTCTAAGAAATCCAAGAAGAAATCCAAGAAGAAATCCAAGAAATGAAAAAAGAAAAAATAAATCTGATTGGTTATTTTAACTATAATTATCTAGTATATATCCTCATTTACAAATATAAATACATAAATACATAAATACATAACAAAATGCTTTATTCACGGAAACAAACAGATGTTGTGCGATATGATAATATAGAATATGACGACAATGTTATTGAACTAGTATTCATAATTGGCATGACTTTGTTATTGTCTATGATGCTGATAGTATATATTATTCTATGGTAATTTCTACATTTGATCTATTTATTTGAATAATTTTAAATATGCAATATAAAATAGTAAAATGAACGACATAAAACATCATTGAACGTTTTCCTACCCACGCCAATCCTTTTACGATAGGGTTATCTTGGTATTTATCTAAAAATCCTAAAGCTTCTATCTTTCTTCCATTATCATTATCATTATCATTATCATTATCATTATCATTATCATTATCATTATCATTATCATTATCATTATCATTATTATTGTTTGATTCTTGACTTAAGTCATTCTCTACATTTTTTATTTTGTAACAAGTAAATGCTATAGCACTTCCTAATAAAAAGTATCCCAAATAAGGAATCAAACTAAAATGATCAAGTGAGTCATATTTTAAATTCATAATTCCACTTATGAAACACATAAAAGGGTTCTTCTCACATACTTCAAAAAATCTATTTTTGATAGATGGTGTTTTGAGTAATATATGAATAAGTAATATACCAGCAGAAATTACATATGTTAATATTGGAACTTTCATTACGAATGTAGATAATATAGTTGCAATTCCCATGAAATGCATAATTCCAAACTTCACATAAGAATCGCCAAATTCAATTTTTGTTAAATAACTAATAATTAATCCAACAGCAAGCAAGTATAACCCTCTCTTAACCTTTTTTGGTATGTATTCCTTACTCGTTTTACCAGATGTGCTAATTGCTAAATTCATACCCGAAGCAATTATGAATGTGGTATGTGCGAGCTTTGCACATAAATATAAAAGACCACTATCCGTATTTGCATTTACAACATTCATGTGTTTCCCTAAATAAAAATAGTGGAAAAACATCATAAGCAATACGGCACCGCCTTTTGCGACATCTATTTCAATGAATCTTTTTTTTTGAGATTGATTTTGCGAATCTACAGAGTTCATATTTGAATTTGAATTCGTAAATTAGTATATTAGTTTGTATAATATATTTCGTTTATAATTTAAAGAGAAATTTATTCATAATCATATAAATAGTTATTTTATAAAAATGAATTCGCTATCAAATGAAGAATCAGAAACAATCCAAACATACAATTATATGCAAAAATTACAATTAAAAAATGATATTGAAAAAAATCTAGAACAAAAGGAATTAACCGAAATATTAAAAATTTTAGTAGACAATAACATTAAATTATCACAAAATTATACGGGTGTTTTATTTGATTTAAAATATGTTCCCAACACTATATTAGAAAAGATCGAGAAATACGTCAATTTTTGTTCAGAAAATAGAAAAAACCAATTAGAAAATGATAGTTTAAAATCAGAATACAAAAAACAGTTAAAACCAGATACATATAAATATGAAACTTCTATAGAAGATAAAACAATGCCATTGACCAATTTATATCAAAAATATAAAAATGTAAATGATTGTGAGTCTGTCGACATACCGACATATAATGTTCAAGATAATTCATCTATGTATAAAGTAAACGTATCTATTGGAAATAAAAAAACTAAAAATAAAAATAAATACAAGACTAATTTAATGAAATTCAAAGAAACAAATAATACAAATAATACAAATAATACAAATAATACAAATAATACAAATAATACAAATAATACAAAGAACCCAGTTAATATAGATATTGACATAGACAATCTGGATGATGATACCGATAATTGTAATATTGACAATTCAAATGACTGTGAAGGCGAATTTGAAGAGACATACGACGAAGACAATGATGAAGACGAAGAAGAAGACGAAGACGAAGACGAAGACGAAGACGAAGACGAAGAAGAAGACGAAGACGAAGACGAAGAAGACGAAGACTAGACCATGTCTGAATAAATTACTAAGAATTAATGGCATTTAGAAAATTATCTCTACTAACAGCTTTATAACAATCTTTTGCACCAATTTGAATTTGACTATCCGTTGTATCTTTAATTCGCAATGTAAACGGCGCTTTTGTATGACCGTCACAATTTATCATATCTAATGCTCTCAATTTAACGACTGAATCACACAATGGGATACAATCAAGAATTTGACCAAATGGATTACGGTCTGAATCACCATCTAATCCAGCCACATACAATATGAGATTTGTCCTTTCAATGTTCAAAATAAACGCTTTCAAATCTGGAAAAAATTGCGCCTCATCAACCGCGATTATATCAGCGTCTTTCAACATATTTTTTGTAATTAAAAGTAACAAATTACTAACTTTAACTGCCTTATGTTTAACATTATCGTGAGTTTTAATAGATTCATCAGTTCGCGTATCATTTGTGTGGTTAATAACTAGCACCCTCTTTCCTATTGCTTTATATCTCGAAACCTGTCTCATTAACTCGGTTGATTTTCCCGAAAACATCGGTCCAATAAACATGTGTGCTTCAAACATATTTGAAATAATTATTTTTAAAAGTGTATATATTTAAATTTAAATGTAAATAACAATATTAATTATTAATCAAATTTAATCAAATTTAATCAAATTTAATTGTTTCAAATAATATTATTTCAAAATTCAAATTCAAATTCAAATATAAATATGGTTCTATTTGTAAGCCCTCCATTTGGTAATTATTTAAGTTTGCCTTATACAACATCTATTAAAGGTAGTTTTACCTTATATCCACGTTCCGGATTATTTTCACAAATATTGAAAACACTGCGATATGATTTTGAAAACAGTTGTTGGAGAAATAAAATCGGATTGCGAAATCCTGGAATTGAATATGCTATTTCTTGTTATTATGTTTCAAAATCAAAGGATACTAAAAAAAATACAAATATGAAACACGTAATAAGCATAGCTATATTAAACAAAAATGAAATTGAAAAACTAAATGATATTGTCCCCCAGGATTGTAATATAGAATTAAATGTAAGTTGTCCAAATGTAGATGACGAAAAAGAAACAGATTTCAAATCTCTTGTTTATAAAGAATTAGGTATTTTCTACAATACTCAACGTAAATGGTGTATTGTCAAATTGTCTCCAAAAGATACGATAACACAAGTAGATGTGTTATATGGACAAGGGTTCCGTCAATTTCATTGTTCAAATACGTATCCAAAAGAAGATGGAAGTGGTGGATTAAGTGGATCAATCTTAAGACCCTATACTTCTAAATTAGTTAAATCTATAAAAGACAAATATCCGGACACTGAAATTGTTGCAGGAGGTGGTATACGCACGTATAGAAATATAAATGAATATGAAAAATTTGGAGCAGATCATTTTTCAGTTTCAACGTTGATGTTTAACCCTTTTATGTTCTATTTATTTTATGTAGATCATAGAATTAGACAATATAAAACAAAATAATAAGATAATTAACGCCATGTTTATTTATTTGTAATTTACTCTTTATTATTATTATTTGTAAATGAGTCATAAATTAATTATTAAAGGAGAACCAAGTGATACTTTACCAGAAAAAGGATGGATTCACCCTTGTATAATATGTAATATGCCGACCGCCAGAGAGTTTTATTATTATTACATTTACAAAGTATATAGATGCTATTTCTGCAAAGATTGTCTAAAAGAAAATGAAAATATAAATTTGTATTCCCACGAAATACTATTAAAAGTGTATAAGTGATGTATGTTTTTGTTTCATTTGGTTTCATTTTATTTCATTTGGTTTCATTTTATTTATTTATTTATTTATTTTATAGTAATTTTATATCTATTATATTTGAATTAATAAAACTATGAGTACAGATAGATATAATTTCGCTACAGAATTAATGATACAAGTCGTATGCTTCTATATAGGAGTAGCTTTATTTATAGGATTATGTATGGTGCCACCACTCATTATAATGTTACCATATGCTTTACCATTAACCTTTATGGTATGTATAATTGTAAATATAAGTTTTATAATACGATTTGTAAAAGGAACAAGTAAAGAAATAGAAGAAGTTAAACAGGAATTCGGACAATATGTTGACATTGATAATGTTACATTTGATGGTATTGTAAATGAACTAGGAGATACAGCAACAGGTGCTGTTAACACTGTGGATGTAAATGCTCATGTTGATCAACTTGATTACCTTACAAGTCCTACAGAAGTATCATCTGGTGAATCTTCTAAATAATTTATAAATTTATTTGTTATATTATTATAATACTTCTTTTAAAATGATTAATTTAAATCTTATACCAAATGTAAATGCAATAGATGCACAAGAAAAAAATGCAAATGGGGGGTTGATGGCTCAGTTAATTATGTTTTATATAGGTGTTGCCGCATTCATCTTAGTGTGCTGTATCCCACCATTTACGTTATTTTTACCGTTTATGATTCCTTTAATTGTATTGATTGTTATATTTGTAAACCTTGCCTACTTTGGTAAATTTTTAGATAGAGCAGGTAAAAAATTCCAGTCATTAGTTGATAACTCAAAAACAATGTATGATAGTACGACTACCACATTGTCATCTAATTTAGATTCAAGAGTTCAAGATACACAAGATAACGTCACATCTAAAATAGAAAGCACCGAAAGCGAGTATATGTAATATGTAATTAGTTGTTTGTTTATTAAATTTCGTTAAACTTCGAAGAACCATTTCTTGTTATTATAAAAAGTTTGACATAAATCAGTTGGTATATTATTTAAATCGATCAATTTCATATTAAAATTATACGATTCTCTATATGTATGGTTACTATTTAGTTTTTCTTCTAATTTTTGTGGATTTCGAATCAAATTCATAGCCGTCTTTTTACCGCATTTTGGAAAACAACTTTTGATATTATCAGATGGATCGCCACACAAAACTTTCAACAACAGATTGGTTCTTTGATCTCCAGATGATTTTGTCCCAATATCAACACCTTTCAAGTTCACAATAGATGTTTTACCATCCAACAGTTGTAACATATCATAATCATTAGTTACAATTATTATGTTTTTTTTAGGATATGTTTTTCTTATGTATCTGTGAAGTAAAGCAATGACATCATCACTTTCAAGTCGATCTTCACCCAACATAGTCATATTATGATCCTTTACCAGTTGAGGCAATAATTCACGGATTGTATGACGAAAAATGCCGCCACCTTTCCATTTTGATTTTTTGTAAACTTCATCACGATTTGCCTTGTATTTATTGAAAAAGTCTTGTCTCCAAATGTATTTACGAGGACAATCCATTGCAAATATAAATTGACTGAATGGTATTTTGTGGAAACTTCGCAATTTTTTGTTATATTCTGACATAGTTTTCTTGATTTTAGATTTTACAGTCTTTGGTTTTATATTTACATTTTCCAATTGTCTTTCAAGGGTTTGTATTTCCTTATTTCTCCTTTTTTCCAAAATTGTCTTAGAAGAAGTAACACTGATTAACTTACGGAAATTCATTTTTGTAAACAGTTTTTCAAATCTATTCAAATACATCTTATCATATTTTTCTCTAAATACGTCACATTCCATCCAATCATTTTCAGGTACTGGAACATCGTCACAGGCCATTTTAAACCAACACTCTGTGGCGTATAAACTGTAAAAATTGACATATCCTGTGTCTAATAGAACAACTGGATAATCACTATCTATCTTTGATTTTAATGTTTCTTTCATCGTTTCTTTCATTTCTCTTATATTTTCCATTTTAATTTATGATTAATATTATGATATTTATGTTTAAATATGTGTCATTAACAAGTTTATATTAGTTTCAATCAAATTTATTGAAAATAATACAAATGTTAAGTTTGTGTTTGTTTTAAATTAATCTTTTCTTATTTTCTATATAAACCGATTACGTAAAGTTTATTATGAGTTTATCATTTGAAAGTATTGGAACACTTAACTCAACTATATCTACACATAATAAGGTCGATGTATTAGTTGAAGCGAAAAAGGATTACACGAACCAATTAAAAGACATTTTAGTTGGACCAATGTATAACGGATTTTTAACTATATATAAAGATGCAAAAGAGAGTTGTAGTAAAAAAAGAATTATTGATCAAAGATTAAAGAAATTTCAAAGCTACATTAGTAAAATACCAAAATGGACTGACGAGGAATTAAATATGGAATGCGATAGAATTTCAACCCTATCTAAATGTGATTGGATTGAATATCTAATAACTGTGGTATTCATAACTCATGCTAAAATACGTGCTTCTGTCAAAAATGATAATGTAGAATATAAAAATATTCAAATTGATGTTCCTGAAAAGAATAATTTCATTCACAAATGTTATATAGAAGCGGCACGTAAAATATGGAAAAACGCCTATTTATATGACGATGAGAACGTAACAGATTCAGAATATCAAAGAAATATAAGAGACATAGAAACTCTTTTAAATGATGCGATTGATATTACTATACGAAAAGCACTCCCTATTCGTAATCTATTGGAAGAATATCTTGGTAAAGATTTGAAAATTATAAACACTCGTGACGACGACGTAACAAGTTTGTCTGCTATGAACGATCAAAATATACAAAATATGATTAAAAAGGAATTAGAAGAAATTAAGAGTGATTTTAATTCAAATACTGAAAACAACGGATTTGCTACACTTGTTATAGATAATTCAAAAATTATTGAAGCTCAACCAGAAGAACCTGAAACGCCCAAAACACCAGCACTTGAATCTATTCCAGAAAATATCCACGAACCTATTCCGGAAAATGTTCCAGAATCTGAACCAGAACCCGAACCAGAACCCGAACCAGAACCGGAACCAGAACCGGAACCAGACCCGGAACCAATTCGCATAGAAGTACCTAAACTGGATATAAATAAATTAGATCAACTTATGAAAGAAACAAAAAGACAAACGAATCAGCAAGATGAAGTTGATATAGATATTATATCTGTATCTGATATGCCGAAAATAACAAAAAACTCAAATAGTATTAAACAACAATTGAATGATAGTCAAAATTATTCAATGGCCAGTTCTCGAAGACAAAAAAAATATAGCACATTTCTTTTAAGAAATTAAATATTTTACATTTAATTATTTTTATTATTATATTTATATACTTTATATAGAACATTAAATAACATAAAAATGGATCTTTACTTAATGCTTGGAATTGGCGCAGCTATTGCAGGATACATATTATCTTACATTGCATACCACTACATTGAAACACGGGACGTCGAACAAGACGATATGACAAAAGAAGCAGTTGGAAATATCCATCTTCGTTCTGCTTTAATCGCTGGATTAGCCGCATTTGTTGCTATGTTCTTTATTAACAAAAATAAAGGTGGTAATGTTATGGGTAGCGCATCTGTTCAAAAAATGGATGTTGGACAACCTGGATTTTAACTCTTTGACAAATAATTAACAACTGAATTTCTATCTTGCGTATTTTTAATTTTTTTTATTTTATAGTTTGTATCTAATATGTTTTCAATATTAGGATTTGGTGGTAATTTTTCCATTATAGAACGTCTCAAGCAAGATACATTTTTTTCCTTTGTGTCCCCACCTAATTTTTCCAATATTTGTTTATAACAATTCTTAGGAATCCTCCCTAACTTATTTAGATTATTTTTATAATTTAACACAATATCATATATACCTACCGCCTTTTGAATCGTAGAATTCATTATAATAGAATCCACAATGTTTTTGAGTGTATGTTTAGGTGTGTTTTTAGGTGGTGACAAGTGTGTTTTTTCGTGTGTATTTAGTTCTTCTGTCGTCGTCGTTATTTTTTTGTTTATGTTTTTCAAAATGTGTTGTTCTTTTTTCGTAAATATAGTTTTCAAATGACTCATTATGTTTTTCACTAAATCTCGCTTATACCACAAAATTATTGCAATACAAACCAAAATAAATATACAAAATAATATAAAATTTATCAGTTTGACTTTAAATACATATTTATATCTATATGAGTTTAAGTTATTTCAAATTTCAAATTTCAAAATTAATGATAAAATGCACGAGTTCCTGTATAAATCATTTCAATATCTTGATTTAATGCTTCTTCTTTAATTTCTACATCTTTAATACTTCCACCTGGTTGAACGATTAAATCAACGTCATATTCCTTTGCAGCATCAATATTGTCTTTAAATGGTAAAAATCCATCTGAACACATAGTATATGAAATAGGTATAGGATTTTGAAAATTATATTTTTCATTCCATGTTTGGCATTTATCTCCAGCAATTCGAATACATGCTACTCTGTTTTGTTGTCCTGCACCTATTCCAATAACTTGCTTGTTATGAACAAAATTTACTGAATTTGATGGAGTATATTTCAAAGTAATCCAGCCCAATAATGCGTCTATTTCCTTTTTTTTACTAATATTAAAATTTTCAAATTCATTTTCAAATTCATTTTCAAAGTTCAAAATGGATGAAGTGTCTTTGGTTTGATATAATGTTACGCCAAAATGGTCTCTATATTCAAGTGTTTTGTTTTCATCTGCATCTGCATCTGTATTTGTTGGATAACCTTTCAAAATTATGTAGTTTCCATTTTTCTTTTTTTTCAAAATATCCATAGCTCCGTCCGTAAATTCATCTGCAATAATCCCATCACTTACCTGTGTTTTCAAATATTTTGCAGTTTCGCAATCAACTAGTCCAGTTACAGAAATAAAATCACCAAAAGACGATAACTCATCGCATTTGCGTGCATATTTTACTACATTATGAGTTGAATAACCCAAACAAGATACTCCAGCAGGTGCATTGTGTTTATAGGAAGCACACACATTCCTATTTAATACTTGCTTTGCTTCATTTACTAAATTCCACCCTAACATAGCATCTAATACATTTATATAACTTAATTCACCATTTAAAACGTCGAATTGTTTAGGTCCTTTAAAACTATATCCTGCAGATGTGTTTGAAGGATTTAAACCATATTTCAAATTAAAATTCATTGAAATATTGCGTGTTTGTATACATGTGTGTTTGAAAATACGTTTTATATAATTTGAAAACATTTCAAAATTCAAAATTCAAAATTCAAAATTAAAATGTATAACATATGCTTAGCATCTTTAAATATATTGTGTTATATTAATTTGAAAAATATATATTGAAGTTACATATATGTCTTCTAATCAAAATAATATTACAAATTCCCATAGAGTGTTTATGGACACTTATTTAAGACAAACGCCGACATCTTCCGAATCTAACAAAAATAAAAACGACAAGAACAAAATATCTTTAAAAACGATTACTTATGGAATAGACTCTTCTATGTCAAAAGATTTAAATTCAATATACACTAATTTTATATGTTCAACATTACTTAAAAACGATTGCGTTTTGTTTGGAGATTTTGTAATTGAGTTTTTTTCAAAAAATAAACTAAATTTTGCAATGACAATATGTGCATATGGGGATGCTTCTTTTAAAAACATAATTGAAAGAGACCTTTATGGTAAAATTTATTCAAAAACATCAGATAATTTTCCAACATTTGGATATGTTAAGTACAAATATAAATGTATTCATAATAGTCAAATATACGATGTAGTGATATACTATTTAAATTACGTACAAAAAATAGATACAAGTTTTGTAAAAGAAAATATGATATTGAATATAGATACATTAGTTGTATCAAGAAATGGAATGAAATCATTGTCATGGTTGAATCAAGAAAGTGAAGTACACAACTTAGACGTTCCATTGCCATTTGGACAATTAGTAGAAGACATTTCAAAAAATACGTTTTATATTAATTCAAAAATCAAGTATTTCTCTCAATTAGAAAGAGTCTTATCATTTTTGAAAAATGGCTGGTTTAACGCATCCTCTCAGTTAATAAAACAAACTCAATCCCAACCATATTTAGGTAAACTATGTGAGATTTGTCACGAAAAAATAGGCAAAAACGAAAAAACAATAACAATGAAATGTAAGCATTTTTTTCACAAAGATTGCTGGTTAGAAACCATAAAACATCACATTAATAACAATTCAGGTGACATTATAAATTGTCCAACCTGCAGAAAAACATATTACATACACGAAGTTGTATAATTAAATGAAAATGGAAATGGAAATGGAACTTAAATCTACGTTATTCTTCTAATTATATTTTACATCATTACTATAAATGAACGACAAGAGTATTGATTTAAAATCACACCATTTAATTGTGAATTTCTACAATTCATTTGTCTTTGGAACAATGGTTGTTTATATGACAGATGATGATAAATTAACCCAAGTAGAAAAAGATAATATGTTGACATCTGTTACATTTATGATATTTTTCATATGTGAGTTAGAGTATATGGGATTCTTATGAAATTTATTATATTTAATTATATTTGTTTTATTTAATAGAATATTTCTCATTATTTTATATTATAGTTAAAATGAGCGAGTTTGTACAACATCCTACGAATGTGTTTGTCGCAAGTTCCACAAGCGAGGAAAATGAAGTAGATGAAATAGATGAAGAAGACGAAGTAGACGACATTGAAGATGAAAGTGATTCTCCTTCGGCAGAAGAATACATTGATAAATTTTTTGAATTAACAAGTATCTACCGAGATTGGAAAAAAATAGGAAATATCAAGGATTCAGATATTACAAAACAACAACTTAAAATTAAAAATGAGCTTCAAAAACGCCTTTCAGATGAATTATCTTCCACAAAATTAGAAGGGTGTGATCTGAATTCAATCCATTTATATCACGAAGGAAATACTCTATATATTGAATGTTGGGATAAAGGTGATGGTAACAATGACAGGGGATCATCCAATATGAATGTAACACAATACAAAATATTGCTGGATAACAAAGTATTTGTTGATGAAGAAATTGAAAAATTAAAGCAAAAATTAAATGATGAAAATTATCTGTCTGAAATTGACTATTTACGAAATAATCTTCTGGAATATCAAGCAATTGTTGGAAAAGAAACTGATGATTATTTGTTAAATGTCGAGAATGTATCCGGAGAAGAACTCGAGCGAAAATATCAAGAAAAGGAAACGTCCTATGATGGATTAGAAAATGAGATATTTGATAAATTAATTGAATTAGTTAAAATGAAAGACAATTTAGAAAAACAACATACATTTTTGCTACATTATAAGAGTATTATAAACGTGAAAAACGAACTATTTGGTAAACAATATAGTTGCGGCGAAAATCAAATGGACGATGATAATTATAATGATAATTATAATGATAATTATAATGATAATGATAAAATAACTGTTAAAAACATAGAAAAATGTTTGCAACATTGTCAACTTAAATACATTGACTTTTTACGCGTATTAAATGATAGATACATGGAACTTGACACTGACTCTATAGATGAAGATAAGAAAAAGGCTATTATGTTTGATATTATAGCATTAGAAAAACAGATAAGCACGCTTTATAATACTTCAAAAAATAAAAATGAAGAAGAAAAGTACAAATTAGAAAAAGGGGCATTAATCAAAGTTCAAGAAAATGGTGATATATTTCTTGGTATTGCCAAAACACATACCCGTGGTAATACAGAAGTAGCATATTGCAATAAAACAATAAATTCCGAAACAGATACACACGAATGTAAAAATGTGCGGAATATGGTATACAACAAAGATAAAGAAAAAGAAGTTGTTGTTCCTATATTAGATTTCATAAAATATTACAAAAGCATCGCTCATCTTTCTAATCCTATTATCCGAAAAGGATTTGTAAATGACGAAAATTATGAAGATTACGAAGAATACGATGTAGAGACTTATCGTAATATTGAAAAAACACAAATAAATAAGACAAATTTTACAATTAGCAAAAACAGAGAGTCGGTAAATGACCTTGGAAGTGAAGAACAAAAACATATTTTATTTGAGTATTTAAATGAAAATAAAGATAGTATAAAAGATAAAATACTTAAATTTTGCAAAGAATTGTCCTATATTTCTACGGAAGATATCAACAATTTTACTGACGACATTCTTGACGGAATTTATAAGGAAATACCTTTGGTATATACGTCTGTACAATTACAAGACTATGTACATAACTACGTATTACGATTTATTAAACACGTTTGTGATCATACACGTATTGAATTTAACGTAACAAATATGGATGTTTATAAAACACAAGAAGATAAAGAGAAAGAATTATTAAAAGAAATACAGGTTATACAGAAAACGCTTGAAAAAGAACGAGTTGAAGATGAAATAGCAGGAGAAAAAGATCAAATTGTGGATGTAGACAGATCACGTGTAGTAACGTATGGGCGAAAGGGATTACTAAATATAGGAAATACATGCTTCATGAATGCCGCTATACAAGTATTTAGTAATATAAAACAATTACGTGAATTTTTGTTTAGTTTGGACGAAACAAACATATTAGATCAACCTAGAAATGTAGAAAATCAACTAGATCGTGCAAATTCGCTCCGTATGTCACACCTTATAGTCTATTTTAAAAATATATTATCAGAAATATGGTCTGGTCGTGCGAACACTTATCTAGATGCCGATACAATACGCCCATTTAGACAAAAAATTAGCAATTTCAATATGGGTGGACAACATGATGCGAATGAAATTTTTATGCAAATATACAACGATTTACACGAATTTTTACAAGAACCTTTTAGTGTTCCGTTAAGACAAACACATTTTAATTCAGTAATAGTATTAAACAATGGTACTATAGTGTCCACTGCTACCGGAGACGAAGATAATGAAATCCGTGAAGAATTTGTAAAAAGTTCTGAATTTAGTCAAATACATCGCGATTCCATTACAGAATTACGTAAAATTGGGTTATATTCCATTATATCACAATTATTTAACATCGTGATTCGACGTGTAACTATAAATAGCAATTGTGAGGAAGTTGATGGAAATTTATACAAAATTAATTATAATACATCTCAATCCTTGAAATTGGACATACCACATACAGAACGTAATTACTGGATTTGTCCCGAATGTGAAACTGAAAATGTATTTAAACCAAACGATTTAACGTGTGAAGCGTGTGAAAGTAGATTGCCCACTCTACCTAAAATTCGCCAACCGCAATTTTATAAGAAAACACTTGAAGAATTACTGTCATTTTACACTTCACAAGAAACATTACCCGACGGTGAAACCTTACAATCAACAGTATGTCCAGAATCTTATTATAATGTTCGAGAGACACGTATCGTATCTTTACCACACGTATTAAATGTATCTCTTCAAAGAACTATTTCACGGAGAGGAAATTATGTAAAGGTTGATATACCAATACATGTCCCTCTTATATTAGATATGGGTGATTTTATTGAACCTAATTTATTTGAAACTGATCGTATTGAATCTTTATATAGCTTGCAAACTATTGTATGGCACGGTGGTTATTCTGAAAAAAATGGCGGTCATTACAAAGTATGGAGCAAACAAGGTGGTAAATGGGTCGAATTTAATGACTCACAAGTAAAAGATGTTATTCCTAAAATAATTGAAATTAACGGAAAATCTTATATCCAAGATTACGAAAAAACCGATTACGTATGGAATATTTATATGATGACCTACATTAGACAAGATATAGATACTTTTACCTATAAATCTATGAAGGTTAAAGCAGTTGAAGTTGATGAAATTGTAGATAAAGAAAAAGAAAAAGAACCGGAACCAATTGTTGAAGAGGACGAAAAGGAAGAGAAAGAAGAAAAAGAACCAGTTGTGGAAGAGGAGAACTATCCAGGTGAAGAACCAGTTATGGAAGATGAAGAAGAAGAATCCCCTGTTGTAGAAGAAAAAGAACCAGATGTAAAACCAGATGTAAAACCAGATATACAAAAAACTACCCTTGTTGATGTTCCTGAAATAGATGGTATTGATTTTGTTATTGACGATGTTGAACCTGAAATAGTTGAAAAAGACATTGACCTAGATCTTGTAGAAGTTATTGTATCTTACAAAGTTGAACCAAGTACTGCAAGCCTATTATTGAAAAATACCGAATTCTTCTTTGATGAAGAAGACAATTCATATTATTTGGTCGATAATTCCGGAGAACCTGTATCATTCTATATGTTATATGACAAGAATGAAGGTTCAGTTAGTGACGGAAATAAAGTACCAATTGATAATGTATTATTTTACTATAATTCTGAAATAGATGAAAATATGATTTATGGGAAAATACCTGAATTAGAATCAGAATCAAACATAGGTGATTTTAAAGTGAAAGATATAGAAAATAAATTATTTGAAATAGAATTTACAATTAATAAGTAAATATTTGGTCTTTTATTCTTTTTTATTTTTTGAATTAATTTTTGAATTAGTAAATTTAACTACTGGGCAATATATTTTCATTTTATCCGTGTTTTCTTTAATTAAATGACACGCCATAAATGCTGGTAAAACAATAACTCCTAATTTTGAAATAGATTTTAACATATTTATAATTTTAATTATATAATAAATAGACCTAATAAACCTAATAAACCTAATAAAATAGACGCAATAATCTAATGCGTTTAATTACTTTTAAATCTGCAAAACATCAATGTAAAAACTCTTTCTTTTTTCTTCGGCGACTGGTACTATTTTTATCTGTCTATCTTGCAATATATATTTTGTTTTTTCAATATAAGAAGTATTTATATACAACAATATCCAAAAACAGCATATCTTACATATCTCATAGTAAGGGTAAAACATCATAATACTAACCAGTGTTAATTGACAACCTATATATTGCGGATTATTCAGTATATTATATGGAAATGTGGTTACCCATGGCATTTTATAGCCAAATTTAAAACCATAATAAACACCACGATATCCTAACTTTTCATATACTTTATAATTAAGTAATTGTCCAAATAATAATGGTATTATTTTCAAATAAAAGTAATCAAGTTCTATTGTATAGTTTATCAGACAAAGTGAAAGCAAATAAAATTGCGCAATTTTTAACACAATAGATATATTTGCTAAAACATTTACAGAATCACAATTATATCTTTCTACTGATTTTTTATAGAATATTGGATCAATCCAAATACAAGCATATAATAAATGAGATGCAAAAATAGCAATATAAATTAAAAAATCCATTTGTTTTGTTTATTAATTTTAAATCCCGTTAAACTAATTAAGTTTTGAAACTATAGTTTAAATATGTCTAAATATGTTTAAGTTACATCACACATAAGGTATATATCTTGGTGTATCCATTTTATACATATCTACATTAAACTCCTTATTGGCATAAGCAGAAACGTTAATTTTGTCTTGGACTTGAATTTCATCGCACCCTTGGTCACCAGAACAATCTCTATCTTTGTTTTTTAGTGGAATTTTAACAGAAGGTAGTTTATCTGTGCTTGTGTAATACAACCATCTATTTGAACCCGGATAGGTTGGTTTTCCATATAATGGAAGTACTGTTGGGTTATTTTCATCTGGTGCAGTTAATATACCCACTTGAGTATATGTTCCACTCTCGCCTCTTGTTGGGATGTTAATAGGAAGTTTTGGAGTTCTATTGTGGATTTCTTGAACGGATGGATTACCATATTGATATGTGCGTTCAGGTGGTAGCAAAGGATTAATTGCTCTTTGGTAATCTTTTGATTGTAAAGTCGCATTAACTTCTGGATCGTTTGAAATAGGTCCGCCTAACAATGAATGACTTGCATTAATTTCAACCTTATCTATGTGCATATCACGCAATAATTTACCTTGATAAGTGTTATATACATACAATCCTGTTACAAGACATATACCTATTAAAAGATACATAGTCTGTGAATCTGCTTTTAAAAATGATGAATTTGCCATTGTTTATTTTATTGTTTATTGTTTATTGAATTTAAAATTCTATATAATCTGTATTATAAATAAATTTACTTATTATAATATAATCACATATATTTATTATATCTATCATATAATCTTTATCAATGAAAAAATATATAAATGGAAAACTTGAGAATGGATTGAAATATATTTATATACCTGATCCTAATGTTATGACTTTTACCTTAATCGTCGCTTTTAAAGTTGGCGCGAGAGATGAAAAAGATGACGCATTTGGTTATTCTCATTTATTAGAACATATGCTTTTTAAAGGAACTACTCGCCGTCCAAAAGCCAAAGATATAAGTCAAGAATTTGAATTGTTGAGTGGTTCATTCAATGCAACAACTTCTCAATGTATTACGAACTATTATATGAAAGCGCCAGATGAAAATTTTGAAAAATGTATGGATTTGCTTTTTGATATTACATTTAATTCTATTATAAGAAGTGTTGATCTTGAAATGGAAAAGAAGGTTGTCGTCGAAGAATTTAACAAAATGATGGATAGTCCAATGGCAACATCCGTCGAATTAAGTATTAAAGAAATTTTTGAAGATCACCCATTAGGTCAGTCTGTAATAGGAACAAAGGAAAGTATTCTCGGATTTGATAGAGATAAGGTATATAAATATTACAAACATTTTTATACACCATCCAATTGTACCGTGTCTATTGCCGGAAATATAGGAAATATAAAAGAAGATAAATTGAAAAAATTACTTCAAAAATACACAAACGTGTGCAAAGGTAAACCCAAAACAGGTAAATCTAAATCTAAATTATGTCAAAATATCACTTCTGATTTCGTAAATCCAAAACAATCAATTCCACTCAAAATTCAAGAAAAACCTAAATTAAAGGTTCAAACACGAGATAATACACAACAATGTGCTATAATGATTGGATATCCAAGTGCAAATCGTTATAATATGAATGACATTTTTGCTCTCAATATTGCTGCAACAGTTTTAGGTGGCGGATTAAGTTCTCGTTTGTTTTTGGAAGTTAGAGAAAAGGCGGGATTAGCTTATACTATAAAAGCAGATAACATCTTTTTCCAAGATTCTGGTCTATTTATGATTACGACGGCAATAGAGAAGAATAGTTTGTTATTTAGTAATGTAGACGAAGACGAAATAGATATTACAAATACAAGTGATTCTCATGATAGAGGAGTGAAAAGTGATGTAGTTGTTTCAACAAAATCCAAAAATGACAAAGGTGGGTTAACTATTATTTTGAAAGTAATGGAGGATATTTTGAGAGATGGTATTACCGAAGATGAATTATTACGTTCTAAAACAAATTTAGTCAATAAACTGGCAATGTCTTATGAAAATACCCATACCATTGCTATGTATTATAATGAAATGTTAATGATGGAACATTCGCCTATTGTTACGATAAATGATTTTATAAAAGGTATTAAAAGTATGAAAATAAAACAAGTAAATGAAGTTATTAGAAAATACTTATCTTTTGAAAAAATGACAATTTGTGTTGTTGGTAATTATACCGAAAAGCAAATTGTTGAACGTTTGTCAAAACAATTTTGAACTTCTTTGAACTTTGAACTTTGAACTTCTTTGAATACAAACATATAATTTTGAACTATGTATTTTTTATATAAATTTAAATATATCCTTTTTCTATATATAATATATAATATTATAAGATTCAATATCAATGATGGATCAAAATATATCAGAAGCAGGGACTACACCTGATACAACTAACTCATCAACTCCAATTTCGCAAGTTACTGAAGAAAGTGGTGTCAACGACGTCAATGATGTCAACAATGTCAACAAATTAAATGACGAAGTTTGGGCATTTATAGATTCTTATTTTGAAACTGTTCCAAAAAATTTAGTCAATCATCAACTCGATTCTTATAATATGTTCGTTATGTCCCAATTGCCAAGAACAATTCGCCAATTTAACCCTTTGCTTCTAATGTATAGTGACAGTGGAACAAAAATTGAAATTACAATTGGTGGTTCTATGAAAGAAAAGAATGGGAAATTAGAATTGTTAAATGATGGTGGCGGTATTTTCTTGTCTAAACCTGCAATTATGGAAAAAGAAAAAGTCATTAATCCAGATACAGACGAAGTGATTTACAAAAATAGATTAAGACAATTATATCCAAATGAAGCCAGATTGAAAAATATTACTTATGGTATTCACATCTTTGTCAATATTTATCTTCGATTTAATGACGGTGAACCAATGGTTTATGTAAATAACAGTTGGAAATCATATACCCCCGAATTAGCAGAGAAACAAGAACGTTTTAATTTAGGATTTATACCTGTTATGCTTGGTAGTAAATTATGCGTATTAAACAATTTACCTGCAACAGCACTACACAATATGGGTGAGTGTCAATATGATCAAGGTGGGTATTTTATCATTGACGGAAAAGAAAAAGTGGTTTTAGGACAAGAAAGACAGGTTGAAAACAAAATTTACGTTCGCGCAATGAATGATACAACTACATTTTTATATGAAGCCGAAGTTCGCAGTTCTCCAGAAGATAAGTTTCAACCAGCTCGTAAAACAAGAATGTACATTATGCGCGGAAATATAAAAGGCAAACCAAAGATGAATGCTGAAGACGAAGAAGTTGAACAAAAGAAGAAGAAGATTGATGATATGATGAGTGATTTAGAAAAGAAATCACAAGGAGCAATACGGGTAAATGTTCCAGGATTAAGTGGAAATAAACAAAATAGTGAAGCAGAAGTTCCACTATTTGTATTATTCAGAGCATTAGGTGTAACAAGCGATAAAGAAATTTTAGAACATATTTGCTATGATTTAGAAGCAGATGGAAGCGCACAATATTTAAAAGCACTCGAACCGTCTATAGGCGATGCTAGTTCTATTTACACACAGAAAGATGCTATATTGTATTTACAAATGAAAATTAATTCTATGGAATATATTGGTTTTCGTAATAAATTTATGGGTGAATACACAAAGGATGAATTATCTAAAAAAAATCGTAGAGATGAACTTGATTTTATTGTAATTAGTGATATTTTGAAAAATCACTTGTTACCACATGTTGGAACGTCATATAAAGCAAAAGCACTTAATTTAGGTTATATGGTTCGTGAATTGCTTGATGTATATTTCAAACAAAAACCAACAACAGATAAGGATAGTTTTATTAATAAAACATGTGATTTATCTGGATTCTTATTTGGAACTATCTTTCGTGATTTGTATTTCCGTCTCAAAAATCACATTGAATACTCTATTAATATTCAACAATCGCGATTGATGGCGAACGTTGAACAAGCAGGAAATAGAGAATTTACTATAGATAGACTTATAAATGCAAATAATATATACGATATTTTCACATATAGTTGGATAGAAGATGGTATGAGATATGCTTTCAAAAACTGCTGGGGTTTAAAAGGAGCAAGTGGATGCAAAGAAGGTATTGTTCAAGATCTGAATCGTCTTTCTTTTTTGAGTTCAATCAGTCATTTAAGAAGATTCAACATGCCTCTTTCGGATAGTGCCAAAGTTCGCGAACCACACAGTCTTCACGCTACTTGTTGGGGGTATATGTGTCCCTTAGAATCACCAAGTGGAGGAAATGTAGGTCTCCGTAAAAATATGGCTTTGTTGTCTCAAATTACATTCGGAAGTTCCGGACGAGCATTGGAATTATGTATGCGGGCCTATGATATGCTTTATTTCCACGAAGTTTCAAAAGACGAACTTGCAAAATACCCTCGTGTCTTTTTGAATGAAGTTCTAATGGGAATTCATAAACAACCGAGATTTTTCATCCGTATGTTACGAGCAAATAGACGCAATGCTTTAATCAATATATACACATCTATTAGTTGGAATATCGAAGACAATGCGATTCGTATTAATACGTATAACGGACGTGTTACTCGACCAATATTAATTGCCGAAAAGAAAGACCAATTTCAAACTGAAATAAATCGTTTGAGAGCAAAACAAGCAAATTGGTATGATATGATACAAGGGAAAAGTACGCTCGATAAACTGTCAAATATAGCTAAACAAAACAAAGTCAGTCGATACGATCCATATGATAATACCTTTTATTATCCGGATCTACTTGTTGAACAATTGGTAAAACAAATCAAATCATCTATTAAATCAGGAACAGATTATCAACTCGAAAAAACTCTCGTCAATCAAGTTTTATTAGACAAATTAGAAGAAATAGGTGGTGTTATTGAATATGTAGATGTAGAGGAAGCAAATACCTCTATGATTGCGGTCTATCCAAACCAATTATTTGCAGACCAATCTTTGGGTAATTATGCTACAAAAACAACATATACTCATTGTGATATCCACCCAACACTCATGTTTGGAGCGTTAGCTTCTATTACGCCTTTTAGTGACAGTAATCAGTTACCTCGTAATACTTTCGCAACGCGTCAAGCACAACAGTCGCTTGGTATATACGCAACGAATTATTCCAATCGTATGGATACAGAAGGGCAAATAATTCATTATGGTGAACGTGCACTAGTTACTACACGATATGAGAAACATGTAAATATTGATAAATTACCCTATGGTATGAATGCTATTGTTGCAATCATTTCATATAAAGGTTACAATCAAGAAGATTCCATTATTATCAATCAATCTTCGGCTGATTTGGGATTGTATAGAACAACTAAATTCAAAACATACGAAGATATTGAAGAAAAATCGGAATACACTGGAACGGAAACTCGCTTCAGATACAATCCTACAGATAATGTGACTGGTCGTAGAGGTGGTAATTATTCTAAATTAGATAAGAATGGTGTAATTAAACCATTTGTAGATGGGAAACCAACACATGTAGACGAAAATGACGTTTTGGTTTCGAAAGTATCTGATACGAAAACTAAAGATTCAAACGGAAAAAACATTTACAGTGATAGCAGTCTTTTCGTAAAAAGAACGCAGGCAGGTTATATTGATAAGGTGTTTGTCGGTGAAAATAATGATAATTATAAATACTGTAAAGTGCGAATCCGTAAGGATAAAATCCCTGAAATAGGGGATAAGTTTGCTAGTCGTCATGGGCAAAAGGGTGTTCTTGGTATGCGTTATAGAAGAGAGAATATGCCATATACAAAAGATGGTATTGTGCCTGATTTGATGATAAATCCACATGCTATACCAAGTCGTATGACGATTGGACAATTTGTTGAGTGTATTATGGGTAAATCTTGTGCTGAAATGGGAATACGATCTGATTCATCTTCATTTACAAATATAGATAAAGTTAAAATGTGTTCTATTTTAGAAAAATGTGGATATGAAAAATATGGTAATGAAATTTTATATAGTGACGTCACAGGTAAACAACTAAAATGCGATATATTCATGGGTCCAACATTCTATTTGCGTTTAACACATCAAGTTGCTAAGAAAATGTTTTCAAGAGCAACCGGTCCTATGACAATGCTTTCTAGGCAACCTGTTGGTGGACGTGCTGCTGGCGGTGGTTTAAGAATCGGTGAGATGGAACGTGATAGTTTAATCGGTCATGGTGCATCACTCTTTTTGAAAGAATCTCTTATGGAAAGAGCGGACAAATATTCCATGTACATTTCGGATAAAACTGGTCTCCCTGGTATTGTTAATCCTGAAAAAGGCATATTTTGTGATTTCGGTGCTCAATCTACAAAACTCAAAATAGAAGACAAAAAGGTTTTGAAATACAATACAGGTTATATGGATTCTACCTTTTCGAAAATTGAACTTCCATATGCGTGTAAATTATTAATACAGGAATTAGGTGGTATGTCACTTGCTCCAAGATTGTTATCTAAAAAAATTGCTTCCCAATGGAAATATGAATCAGAAGAAATTTTGAAAAAACAAGAATCGAAATTATATACTGGGGACCTTCAACAAGATGAAATGATGGATCGTTATTATAAAGCGGTTGGTTCCTCCTTTACTAAACCTGCTCGAGCATTTCACGGATTTTTGAAAAGAAATTTGTTGGATGGAAGTTTTTTTGGAACAATGCAAAATTTAAGTTTAATGGATATGTCTGCTGGTCGTGGTGGTGATTTACATAATTGGTTTAATAGTGGAGTTGAAAATATGTATCTGTTAGATTTAGATAAGGAAAATCTCGGTTCTGAAGACGATTCCTCAGATAAAGATACTATGTATGGTCGTATTCAAAATATTAAAGAACAAGCTCTTACGAAAAGTAATAGCGGAAAAGCAGTTTGGGCAAATGAATCTAAATTTAAGATTTTACAAGGAAATATGGGCGAAGATTTAACAGGGAAACCCGAATTAAAAGACCCTAAAACAGGTGAATTAGTTCAAGTGGATTGTATTCCAAACTTCTTTAGTATTCATTATATTTTTAACAAAGAGAAAAATGTGGAACAATTATTGAAAAATGTCTCTTCCTTTTTGAAACCAAATGGTATATTTATTGTTACTACCTTTGATGGTGAAAAAATATTTAATGAACTGCAAAATAAAAATGAAATTACTGGGAATTATGTAGAAAAAACAAGAGACGGTAAAGTTGAAAATCAAGTTTGGAAGATTACAAAACAAACCAATTATAAAAAACATGAGCGGAAATTAAAAGAAACAGATGGTAAGAAAATATTACCCGATACACGTGATTCTTTGGGGTTTGATATAAAGGTTTCTTGGGAGTCTTTTGAAGATACTGAGTTTTTAGTTCATCCAACTTATTTAATAAATAAGGCTCGCCAATTTGGTCTGGAGATTATTAGTATTGCTGAATTTCAAAAGTTATTTAATGTTTCAATTTTTGAAAAAGGAACAGATAGTTTTGAAAATGCTTATTCACATATTTTGAAATATGGGACAGAATACTTTTCAAATTATAAAGAAAGAGATAATGTTTTGAAATTGAAAAATATACCTGTTTTGAAAAAGTTCTCATCATTATATCGTTATTTCATATTTATCAATCGTGCTGATTATAACACAAATGTATATGAGACAAAAGCGGAATGTGTTTCGGATTTGAAAAATAATAAAGGACATAGCGGAACGTCTATGAGACAAACTGTATTGCTTAGTCAAAATCAATATCATATTTTTAATAACGTATTAACTCAAAGAATGAACAACGGTTCTTCTAAATATGTCGAAAAACGCAATTTAAATGAATTGACGAAGAAAGATAAGAAAGATAAAATAGATCGTAAACCCTTTATTGAATTACAAAATGAAAAAATGAGTCTTTATCCTTTAATTGACGAAAACTCGTTTTATAATACACTTACTTATCTATATGAAACTATAGGTGAAGGTATATTTGTAAAAATTAAAAATGGTATATTGGTTAACTTTTTACCATTTATTAAATCTAAAAATGGCGAATTAGAAATGTACCAAATGGAAAATAATAATCAAGAATTCGCAAACAAAGTATTAGACAAAATGTCACACGTAACGATTCAATATAATTGTTGTAATATAACGACAGATAGTGTTATTAACTACATTTCAAAAAAGAGGTATAGTATGATTAAAATGTATTTATTGGAAGTTATCCGATTTCAAATTGAACATAGTTCATCTAAATCTATAAGTGATGCTGAATTCTTTATTAATACATCTAATAGTTATGTTTTACACGAAGAACTTGAAAACCGATTTGGAAAAGAATATGATTATTTTTTCCAAGAAATGAAAAGTAGATTTGGGTCAAAAGAAGACGGAGAAGACGAGCAAAGCGAAGATGAAGATGCAAACAATAGTAAACCTATAAATGAACTTAAAATGATGCCTATTTTGAGTATTTCAACAAATTATGAATATGCTGATGTCATAATGCCGTCGGTTGAAGATTGGCTTACAAACTTGGCACTTAACAATACATTTATTCATTCTATGAATTGTACTGTAAAAAAATCGGCTGTAAATAGTGAATGGGCGAAAAAGAAAGATATGTTTTTGTTCCGTGGACATATTGACGATTGTGGTATGGATGTATTGACCAATCGTAAACTTAATATTGTTTATATGGGAATGGATAATGATATTATGGATGCGAAATTACTACGAGCAAACTCGTCATCACAAGTCTTTAGTGTTAGTGGTCCTAACAGAATATTTATTGAATCTGTACCAGAATTTATACCAGTAGACGATACCGGGAACTATTTACCAATCGACCAATTTTATTGCAATCATAGTGAACATATACCATTTTCGCAATATCATACATATAAACATATTATTGTCTGTTCAAGTATAATTGAAACAACGGATTATTTGAATTATTTTACAACTAAATCACTTGTTATTAAAATTAAAGATACACATACATCATGGTTAGACAAATATGTCACCCCATTTAAATGGGAATTAAATCTAGAAGATGTTGGCGAAAAAATAAACGACACACCTTCTATAGTAAAGGATACAAATATGATTGAAATTGAAATAGGAGACTTAGAGGTTGTAATGGACTGGTGTATTAAACATCCAAAGATGTGTCAAAAGATTGCTGAAAATGGGTTTGAATTGTTAAATAAAATTGTGGAAGATAAGGTTTTACTAAAAGATATGGCATATACGATAGAAAAAATAGCAAATCAAACAGATATTAATGGTGACGTTAAATTAAGTTTCGATATTTTCGAAAAGAAACGGACACCATTCAAAACTATGAAAATATATAATATTCAACGTAATCAAGTTGAAAACGTTAAAAGATGCATTAGCGATATAGAATATGAAACAAATACAAAAATTGATTTTGTTGGAGATACCCAAGGCGGTCATTTTGAAGGACAAAATACTAAAATTAACATTAATGGATTTGATTATAACATTGACCAAGCGATAGATTTTATAGATAGGAATTTTACAAATGTATATGAACAAATATATGATTTACCACTTAGAATTAAAACTAATAGAAAAAATACAAGCGTGAGTATTGATATTACTGGTGAATCAGACCCAAGTAAAATGGTAGATTCAGTATTTGTTCCAGATTTTATAAATAAATATAAAATTAAACTTGAATCTTATTTCAATGTTTCGATAAAAGATGTTTCGCAAAAACCCAACTATAATGACTGGCCATTGCGTGGTATTAATACAGAAGGTGGTGTATTTTCTGGTAAATATACAATCAGTATATTTGGTAGTGAGATGAACGTAAATGAAACCCTTAATCTTATTAAACATACAATCGATGATTTTAAGGAATTAAACAATTTTGATCTAAATGTTACTGTAAATACGAATAAACTATTGTCGTTTACTACAAATTATGGAAATATTAGTAATATAATAGATGACACTTCCGTTGGGAAATATACCAAATACACACATTTAGATGCGGTATATATCATTTCCTGTCCAAAAATGTCAGATGTTGACTTCAATACTACAGTGTATGAACCAGTAATGAAGTTATTACATGAACAAGATCTTAAAATGGATGTTGTATTTGTTCAACAAAAAATAAATCAAGACGAGTATGAAGAAGACGAATGGTCTAGATTTATGATAAATTGTTTTAATGAAAATGAAGATGACTTAAATGAAGATGACTTAAATGAAGATGACTTAAATGCAGATGACTTAAATGAAGGCGACTTAAATGAAGGCGACTTAAATGAAGATAACTTAAATGAAGGTTACTTAAATGAAGATGACTTAGATGAAGATTACTTAAATGAAGATGACTTAAATGAAGATTACTTAAATGAAGATGACTTAAATGAAGATGAAGAAGACTATACATATAAACAAGAAGGTGGTGTTGTAGGACAAAGATTACATTTTAATATAGGTGCTTGTTTTAATTCAGCAGTAGATCTATTATTGAAAAAAGGCAAAAAATATGGGAAATATATATTTAATTCATATAATAATTTAATAAAAACTGATTTTGTTAGTCATCCTTCAATTTCAAAACTTTTCAAAACTCAAACAGATGATATATTAATCAGAGATGGTATGGTAATTGTAAAAGAAGATATTTTCAAAAGACTTGGCGGGTTTCAAAATTATTTTTGGGATATATCAAATCCATTTAACGAATTTGCGATAAAAGCTACACAAAATAGAGGTTCTTGGACAGAAACTGATTACAATTATAAAGTAAGCGATATCCAAATCACTCCACCATACATTTTCAACGGGAAACAAGATAATTATGATCAATCGACGGGCAACCCCTATAGAAATCATTTGAATAACCTTGTTAATTTAGATTACAATCAAACTGAAAATTCATATTTTATATTGTCAAATGAAAAAACAAACATTTTGCAAAATTCGGAAGAAGATGAAAATGAAGAACAAACTAACGTAAATTCAAATACAATTTATACATTTGAAGTCAAATTAACCGATAAATGTAATCCATTCTTGATACACAATCGTATATTAGATGATTATCCAGGAAATATAGAGGGTTTTATTCAGAAAGTTCTAAAAGCATTTAAAATACCTGGAAATTTTACAATATCACATAGAGAAACTGGTTCTGCACAAATATATGCAGATTCGGCGCCTGGAACAGATGTTCAAAAGGTTGATTCAAGTACATCCGAATACAATTCTGAAGAATATAGACCACAATCTCCAATGGTTGGTCTTGACTATTCGCAACCGTCTGAAGAATATAGACCACAATCTCCAATGGTTGGTCTTGACTATTCGCAACCGTCTGAAGAATATAGACAACGTTCATCAGACTTTGGACCTGAAATTAATGAAGATAAACTTAACGACGCAGTTGACTATTATTTAGAATTATTAGATGATCAAGAACATCTAACCCCAAGTAACACAAAAGATTATATAGAAATAATTAAACAATTTGTGTTAAATGGTGAGGATAAAGGCGTTGAAGAAGGTGAATTAGTCGGAATGTTGGCAGATAAATACGATAAATTCACTAAATCTAAAAAGATTCAAAAGGGTGGTAATATGAAGCACATTTATACAATTGATTTCACAGATTTGGAGTATAATTCTATCTATTTGTTCAGTCGAATTAATTTCATAGGATTTTATTTAACTGACGATATATACGAAATTTTTAAAATTAATTACGATTATAGACTCCAATACAAATTAGATGGGTCTAAATCTTGTAGATTAACTCTTATGGAAACCGATAAAGAAGCCAAATTCAAAAAATACAACATAGTATCTTCAAATAGATTTTTCGTTGACACACGTGTAACCCCATCAAAAGATTATTCATTTTTAGAATCAGATGATTTTAAATATGAAGTACGGGCATTAAGACAACCCGATTTTGACGAAAATGCAAAGACAAAGCGAAATTCTGCATATTGGTCTGAAATATTATCAAATATAGATGAACGTGATGAACGTGAAAAACAACAATACTTAAAATCCATGATAAGTGTCGATAATTACGACAACGAGAATGCATCAATTGAAAGTAATGAAGAAAATATAAATTCAGATGATGATAATAACGATAGTGATAATAACGATAGTGATAATTATAATTTAAATGATGACGGGGAAATACCTGATTTTGAAAATCCACAAGGTTCAGAACAATATGGTGGGTCGAAATTTTCTAAGGATGACAAAGTAGAAATAAACGTAGACAACTTGGAACTCAATGAAAGAGGTTTAATGGTAAGAGAATTTGTTGAACAAGACGGATTAATTCAAAAAGTATTAGACAATAAATTCTATGACGTTCAATTTGGTGGTAAAGTTATTCAACTAAATGAACAAGAACTCAAATCGTATAATCCAAATGAAAAGGTAGTAACTTTAACTGGTCTTAAAAAGAAACTTAATACACACCCTACAAATGATTTACAACCTGAAAAGGATGGGCATCTTCAATCTGGTGGTGAAGCTGATGGTAATGATGGTAATGATGGTAATGATGGTAATGATGGTAATGATGGTAATGATGGTAATGATGGCAATGATGGTAATAATGGTGATGATATTCCAAAATCATTACAAGAAGGTGGAGATGTAAATTCTGGTGACATAAATTCTGGTGACATAAATTCTGGTGACATAAATTCAGATGACATAAATTCAGATGATATTTCAAATATACGTAAAAATATGAAAGAATAACCTACATTCATATTTCATATTTAATATTTAATATTTCATATTTACTTGTGAATTTCAAAATTCAAAATTCAAAATTTCAAATAGTGGATTTTGAAACAGAATAAAGTATTTTATTTTATTTTTATTTTAATTTAAAATCATTTTAGGATAATTATAAACTTCGTTTTGAAATCTTTTGAATTTTGAAATTTGAAATTTGAAATTATTATATAATCAATTATTATTGAATTTACATTTTTACATATTTAGCATATTTTGAATTATAGAATTTATATTATGGAATCTTCAAATAATCAAAAAAAACAATTAACTCAACCATCTCTTCCTATTACATGTCCCAATAGATACACATTCTTTCCTATTCAATTTCCTCACATATATGAATTTGGGCAACAACAAGAAGAATGTTTCTGGCGTAAAGATGAACTTGATTTTACGGTTGATATTAAACAATGGCCAACACTAACCGAGAATGAACAACATTTTATCAAACATGTACTTGCCTTTTTTGCCGGTAGCGACGGTATAGTATTAGAAAATCTTGTTTCTCGTTTTAGTAATGAAATTCAAATATCAGAAGTAAGTTACTTTTATACATTTCAAACCCATATGGAAAATATCCATTCTCTATCATACAGTCTTATGATTGACACTCTAGTAAAAGACGAAAAAGAGAAAGCATCTTTATTTAATGCTATAGAAGAGATTCCCTGTGTTGGTACGAAGGCTGACTGGGCTATAAAATGGATTCGCGACAGGGATTCTTGTATTATGACTCGTCTTATGGCATTTGCCGCAGTAGAGGGTATTTTCTTCTCTGGTTCATTTTGCGCTCTATTTTGGTTAAAGAAACGTGGTCTTATGCCTGGATTAACACATGCAAATGAACTAATCTCAAGAGATGAAGGTATGCACACGGATTTTGCCGTAATGGTATATAAACTATTGGCGACTGAATATGGATTCCATCGTCTCGATTACGAAACTGTAAAGACGTTAATGATGGAAGCAGTTAAAATTGAAAAGGAATTCATTATTGATTCTCTTCCTTGTGCTCTAATTGGTATGAATAAAGAAAAAATGGGCGAATACATTGAATTTGTAACTGATAGACTTGTCTGTCAATTCGGTTACGAGAAGATTTTTAATACTCAAAATCCATTCCAATGGATGGTTGCTATGAGTATTGATGGTAAGACAAACTTTTTTGAAAAACGAGTCAGTGAATACGTTTTAGCACCAGGAAATGAAGAAGATGATTTTGAATTCGGCGAAGATTTCTAAATAAAATAACAAATAACTTACATTTACATTTACATTTACATTTACATTT
>Ga0315338_1001281_pt1 | contig 33531 bp, 30 predicted proteins | sample ASW8metaG_FD_204518 | JGI IMG/M metagenome (GOLD analysis project Ga0315338, IMG submission 204518) | Ammonia-oxidizing marine archaeal communities from Monterey Bay, California, United States - ASW #8 | ecosystem: Environmental > Aquatic > Marine > Coastal | place: USA: California | collected... | reverse complement strand
TGGCGCCTGGCGCGGCCCTCCTGCGCGCGGCGTGACCCTTCCCGGCGGCGTTGCCGCTGATCCTGGCTCATATACGTGGTTCCTCGATGAGGCCGGTCGCATGGCCATCGTGTGGCCGCTGCGCCGCGGGCTAGATGGAGGCCTGGATCCGCTCCAACAACTCTCCGATGGTCAGCCAATAATAGACGATGAACCCGCCTGACACGAGCAACATCGTCGCGCTGATCATGCCGACGTGCGGGAGCATCTTCCGCAGTCCTCCCACCATGGCACCGCGGAAGAGGGCCATGCCGATGGTAAGTGCCAGGATCACTGTGCCCATGCCGAACCCATACAGCAGGAACTGCAGCATTGAATCGAGGAAGGTATCCGCCGTGAACGTGCCGCCGATCACCGCGAGGAAGATGGGCAGCGTGCACGACAGGGACGCCGTTCCATAGCCGAGGCCGAAGGTGAAGTACCCGCGAACCCCACTGCTTCCTGAGTTGCCCAGCTTGCTCGACAGGCGCATGGCGAGATTGTTATAGAGCTTGCCTCCAGCGAGCAGGTAGGCACCGACCACTGCAAGCAGCACGCCGATCGACAGCCCGACCCATGGGAAAAAGTCGACGATCCCCCGCGCGCCCAAGCCTATGGGCGCGCCCACCAGGGCGAACATCAGGACGAATCCCGCAGTCATCGTAGTGCCAACCAACACCGACCGCTGCAGCCGCGCCCCCACGCTCGGGCGTGCATCCACGTCGCTGTCACCGAGGTACAGACCGAGGTACGCGGGCAGCATCGCGAAGCCACACGGATTCACCGACGACACCATCCCTGCGCTGAACGCGAAGCCCAGCGGAAACAGGTCGCCCACACGGGCCAGGAAGTTGCTGGAGCCAGCGGACACGCTCTCCACGCCGCCCGTCACCGAGCCGATGGCACTCCCCGTCACGATGGCACCGATTACCGCGATACCGAGCGCGCCAACGAGCGCCGCCAATGGCCAGACGACCGTCGACCTTACCGCACGCCTCTGATCGTTCGCTACGCCAAGCACAGGCTTCATCCCCTGAAGGCTAGCAGCCCTCTCCCCATCAACTCAACGCCGCGGCATCAGCACCGCCACGATATTCCAGTGCACCACGCGGCCCAGCAAGCGAATTCATCAGTGCAATCAGCCCCGCGATCCAAAGCCCTCGGTTCGACGAGCTCTTGCGCACCTGCTGCCGGTATCTCGGCTGCTTCGGCGGTGGACCCGATCGGCCCGACTGCTAGCTAGCTCCCGAGGCCTGTCTTTTGTTCTTGCGTGCGATGCTCCACCTAGACAACGCCGGATCCCGCGATGCCGCGTTCCATGGGCAGACACAGCGTGCTTGCTGAATCTGATGCGGTGCGCGCCCGAGCGGATGCACGCCTAGTCCGCTGGCCATGTGTGGGCGGCCGCCGCCGAGACCGTCACGTCCCACCGCGATCCCGTAGTGGCGGCCGAACCGCCCACTGGGGCCGCTGCCCGTATCTCTGCTCCCCCATCGAGCCGGAGAACCAAAGAGCGCGCGATCCCGCGATCCACCTCCCGAACCAACGTGGCGTTCCCCAGGGCATCCGCGGGAGTGGCACGGACGTGGTGCTCACGGAGGCCAACCACGGCGTCCTCGCCGAGCCGCAACGTGGATTCGGCAGCGACGGCCAGGCCGCCGACATCCAGGATGGCAGTTCCGTCCCTGCTCCCGACGACGGTGCCTGGGAGCAGGTTGCGCACTCCCAGAAGGCTCGCGACTTCGGGGGTGGCGGGGTGGTGAAACACGGCCGCTTTGGGCCCATGCTGCAACACCGAGCCCGCCCCGAGCACCACCAGATGCTCGGCGAGCGCGTACGCCTCGGCGACGTCGTGTGTGACCAGCACCGCCGGCACGTCCACCGCCGCCTGCAGCGCCAGGAAGTCCTCCGCCAGCGCGGCGCGCGTGGGTGCGTCCAGCGCGGAGAACGGTTCGTCCAAAAGCAGAAGGCTTGGGCCGGGCGCGAGTGCCCTCCCCAACGCGACGCGCTGCTGCTGACCTCCGGAGAGCTGCGCCGGGCGCCGCCCCTCCAGCCCTTGAAGCGCCAGGAGCGCCACCAGCTCCGACACACGGCCATCAATCTCCTGGCGCGGACGACCTCGCAAGCCGAAGCCTATATTGTCGGCCACGCTCAGGTAGGGGAAGAGCGCGTAAGTCTGAAAGACGTAACCCACATTGCGCCTCCGCACGGCCACGTCGACACCGGCCCTCGCGTCGTAGAGCACGCGACCATCCAGCGCTATCTGCCCAGAATCGGGGCGAAGCAGCCCTGCCAGCGTTCGCAGCGTCAGCGTTTTGCCGGCACCTGATGCGCCCAGCACCGCAGTCGTCCCCCCGGCTGCCTCGAACGCCACGTCGAGCCGGAACCCGCCGGCATGTGCGTGTACGTCCACTGTCAGCGCCACGGGATTCTCCGTCCGCCGGCGATGGATCCAATCGCCACCAACAGCCCCAGCGCGGCCAGCGTCAGCGATACCGCCAGCACCTGCGCATCACTGGCTCGGCCCGCCTGCACCGCGTCGTAGACGGCGACCGACATCGTCCGCGTGCGTCCCGGCACGTTCCCGGCAACCATCAATGTGGCCCCAAATTCGCCTAGCGCCCTCGCCAGCGCCAGCGCCACGCCAGCCAGGATCGAGCGCCACGCCAACGGTACCGCTACAGAGAAGAAGATGGATATCTCGGTCCGCCCCAGCGTCCGTGCCGCCTCCTCGTACGTCCGGTCCACCGCCTCGAATCCTGCCTGCGCCGTGCGTACCAGGAAAGGCGTGGATACCACGAACGCGGCGAGGACCGCGCCCGTCCAGTCGAAGACGAAGGTGAAGCCGAATCCATCCTCGAGCACAGAACCGATGACGCTTCGCCGGCCCACCGCCTGCAGCAGGTAGTAGCCCAGCACGGTCGGCGGCAACACCATGGGCACCAGCACCAGCGCCGTCACAACGCTGTGGCCGCGGAACTCCGCACGGGCGAGCCACCAGGCCACGGGCACACCAATCAGCGCCGCGAGCACCGTACTCGTAAGGCCCACCTGCAGGCTGAGGCGCAGTGCATCCCAGTCCATGCTCAGCCGCCCTTCAGCGCACCAAGGTGTTCGACGACATATAGACCGGAGCGGTCGATGGCCGCACGCGCCTCAGTACCCTCCAGGAACGCCAAGAAGAGCCTCGCCTCTCGCTCCTGTAGCGACGCCGAGACCATCGCTGCCGTGTTCGACAAGAGACCGTTGAGAATCGCGGTTGGCAGGTCGTGCTCCATCCGTTCCACCCCCTCCTCGCCGTTCACGACCAGCGTCAACGGCACGAAGCCGAAGTCCACTGCGTCCGCCTTCACGAATTGCAGCACCTGCATGGCGCTCTCTCCGTATACCACTCGCGGCTCGATGTCGTCCCATAGTCCGTTGGCCTCGAGCAACGCCTTCGCCGCCGCCCCGTACGGAGCGATCTCGGGATTGGCTATCGCCACGCGACCGGCCTTCACCAACAGCTCCGACCGCGCCGTCCTGCCCGGCGCCGGCTCACGAGGGCGCACCACTACCACCATGCCCTCGCCGAAGATCGTGACCGTGTCGGCCACCAGTAGTCCCTGCTCCTGGAGACGCTCCACGAACGAGGCGTCCGCCGAGACGTACACGTCGATCGGCGCACCCTGCTCGATCTGGTGCGCCAGTGTCCCTGACGCGCTTGGAACGATGGTGACGTCGATCTCATGCCGGTCGGCGAAGCTCGTGCCTAATTCCTCGAACAATGGGCCGAGACTCGCCGCCACACCGATCACCAGCTCTGGCCGCCCGCTCGACCCGGCGCATGCGCCCGTCAGCAGCGCGATGGCCGCTGCAAGCACGATCGAGACGGCGCGCCGGAGAACAGCCGTGTGTGGCCCGGGGTCGCTCATCTAGGCCGCGGACGGCTCCATGCCCATCGACGCCACGTCGTAGCCGCCGAGGAGCTCGATCCGCCGGCGGAGGGCGGGGTCACGAAGGGACGCGAGGAGGCGCTGTATCTCCGGCAGGTTCAGGAAACGGTCTGGAATCACCAGGTCGTAGCGCTCCTGGCCCAGGGGAACGAAGCCCAAGCCAAGGGCGATAGCCGCGGCACGCACGGCGATGCCCGCATCAGCAAGACCCATACCGACCGCCTCGGCAACGCTCAGGTGGCTCGTGGCCACGCGATGGTAGCCGGCGACGCTCGCCGTTTCGATACCCGCCCGAGCAAGCCCTGCATCGAGCAGCGCCCGACTACCTGAGCCCTCCTCCCGATTCACCATGAGCAGGCCCGGGCGGGCCAGATCCTCCACACCGCGCACCTGTTTCGGGTTGCCCGGCGCCACCACGATGCCCTGGTCCCATACGGCGAACGTCACCACAGTGGCAGGGAAGGGGAGTGAGCGCTCCACCCACGGCGTGTTGTAGAGCCCGGACTCCTCGTCCAACAGGTGGCAGCCCGCGATGTGCGCGTGCCCTGCGGCTAGCCCCGCGAGCGACGCCTTACTGCCCATCTCGTGCCACGCCAGCGCGATCCCCTGCGAGCGCAGGTGAGCGGCCACGATGGACATGGCCGGATCGCAGCCGGTAGCCACCACCGCATCGCGATCGGGTGCATCCAGCAGCTCGACCGTCGCGGACGAAGGATCGCTCCCGTCGATGATGACCCCGTTGGCTACCGGGAACGAGCGCAAGATCGCGGGATGGAGAGCTGAGCCGCCGTGGGGCCGTGCCGTCCACTGGCCACCGACACGCTCGACGTTGGCCAGCACCGGCCCCGTCTGCGCGATAGGCGCACTCTCGGTGAGACGAGCCTGCAGTGCGGGGCGAGGCTGATCAGGCAGGCGGAAGAGCGCTTCGACCGTGCTGCCGAGCGCCACGGCCAGGCGCAAGGCGATCTCGGTGGAGGGCGTCGCCACGGAGCGCTCGATGGCCGCATACGCCTGGCGGCTGACCCCTGCGGCTTCGGCGAGCGCCGTTTGGGTCATGCCTGCCGCATCGCGCAGTTGGCGTAGAGAGGTGATCAACACAGAGGGAGTGTAAAGGTTACTTACTATAGAGACAAGACTGCTTTACTTCACGCAAGATGGTCACAGCGCATCGAGTACGGCGTCCCTGTGCTCGTTCACCCCACTTGCAGAACACGCGGAAGCCCTCCCCTCGTAGATCAAGATCGTGCTCCCCTGCGTGCTCCCGCACGAGCGCTCCTAGTTGTTCTCCACCACGTACATGCCGTAGGCGCCCACGTTCTACCTCTTGGAATTGACGACCAGTGCGAAAGGGAGGTCGAATTCGGCAGCGAAGTTCCCCTGGGGATTGGCGCTGTCCGTGCTCACGCCGACCCCCATCGTGTTCTTGTCCCTCGGGCCGCTCTGGTGGTCTCGGAAGTCGCGCCCCTCACGCCCGCCCAAGGGTGTCGCCCTAAGCGTAGAAGCACAAAAGCACTTTCTTGCTCCGGATTGAGCTCAGAGTGAAGGGCTCACAAGACGCGGTCCCACCCGGGAAGTCCGGCACAATCTCTCCCTCTATCAACATGCGCTTGTCCTCTTCAAGCATGGTTCGTACTAGCGTGCGCCAGAGGTCATAGCGGGCCGTAGGCGGCGTGCGAAGGGTCAAGTTGCCTTCGGGGACCCCACCTGGGTCACGGAAAGCCCTCACACACCCGAATGGCACAGATGGGTTCGACAATGCGATCCACGGGCAGAAGCTTGGTGCACGGGCGCAGAGAATATTCTAGTGAGGAAACAGGAGTAAAAGAGGCAACTCTAAGATTATAGAGCCAATATAATCTGCATAATTGCTGTTTACTAGAAGAATATTTCAGAATAACTATTGACAAGACTCTGTTCTACTGCTAAATTTGCCGTGATACAGCCGAAGAAACTGCTGCATCGGCGGGCACGGCCCGTCGGGCCCGGTATCGTGGAGGAGACATGGCGAAGTTAGGACCGTATACGTACCCTGACATCAGGTTTGGGGACGCGGTGGAGATCGCGGGGAGGATCCTCACCAAGTTCAAGGGGACCGTCAGTGTGAAAGGGTTGGCCTGGGAGTTGGGGATGGCCGAGGGGAGCGGCACCCTGTTCGCAAAGGTGGCTGCCATGCGTGATTTCGGTCTGCTCGAGGGTAGAGGAGAGCTGCGGATCTCGCCGCTGGCGCAGCGAGTCCTGCACCCCGCCAACGCCGAAGAAGGCCAGGAGGCCAGAGCGGAGGCCTTCCAGCGCGTAGACCTGCTCCGGCAGCTCTACGCGCGATTCGAGGGTGAGGTGCCCGACGACATGAGCATGCTCGTGGGACTTGAAGAGATCACCCGCTCACCAAGGGACGAGATCGTCCGCCGCGCGCCCCTGATTCAGAAACACCTGACCGACGCGATCAGAGTTCTCGGCAGGCCAGTGCTATTAGAGTCTAAACAAGAACAATCTGGTCGACACCAGAATAATCAGATATCAACCGAGCCTTCAGTGGCGCACCCCACCATTGGACCGGCGTACGGGGGCGGCATCGAGATCTCGGCGGCCGGCCGACACCTCTCGGTGCCGCTCACGGCCGAGTACATCGACGTCGCGATCCGGCTGCTGGACGCCCTCAAGGGGGAGCTGGCCGACCCGGAGGTCGATTCGGAGGCGGAGGGCGATTCGGAGGAAGACGAGCCCGTCCAGGAGCCTGTGGCTATGCGCCGGGGGCGGATCGCGGAGCTCGAGCTCGGCACGATCGATCAACTAGAGCCCTCAGAAGAGACCACTGACTAGGGGAGCCGCGCCTCGTGAATTTGGAGAGACGGGGCGGCGCCTCCTTCGTTTTCCGACTGGCGCTCTAGCGCCAAATGTGCGGCGGGTGTACGGATCGCCAAGGAGGAATCATCCGATGATATCTCCGATAGCGCAGCGCCTACGTGAGCCCTTCGGCAGGCTTGCCCCCTAGATATTCAGCCAGCTTGCGGGCAGCTGCCGTGGACATGCCCGGCACTGCCGTAATCTCCGCGAGCGCCGCTTCACGGATGCCGGCAACGCTGCCGAAACGCCGCAGTAGCTCTCGCCGCCGCTTCGGACCGACGCCGGGCACCTCGTCCAACGCCGACCTCGTGGCCGCCTTGCTGCGCCGCTGCCGGTGGTAGGTGATCGCGAAGCGATGCGCCTCATCGCGCACACGCTGCACGAGATAGAGCGCCTGCGAGCCCCGCGGGAGCTGCACGGGTTCCTGCATGTGAGGAAGGAATATCTCCTCCTCTTGCTTGGCCAGCGAGCTCAGTGGCACGTCGGTCACGCCCAGCTCCAAAAATACCTGCTGCGCCGCGTTCAAGTGTCCCTTGCCGCCATCGATGATGACCAGCCCCGGTACCAGCCCGAACGAGTCCTGCTTGGGATCCGGTGTCGCACCCGGGTCGCGGGCGAGCGCTCCTGTCTTCGCGTACCTGCGCCGCCGGTACGATTGCGCCGCGGGAGCGGCTTCGGCCTCGCCGTCCCGACCCGCATCTCCCATGAGCGACGCCTGGCGCACCTCTCCTAGCCGGCGGAATCGGCGCCGCAGCATCTCCTGCATGGACGCGTAGTCGTCCACGCCGTCCACGCCGCGAATCTGGAATCGCCGGTAATGCGACGGCTTAGGGCGCCCCGACTCGAAAACCACCATGCTCCCCACTGAGTTAGAGCCCTGGATGTTCGATATGTCGTAGCACTCGATCCTGTCCGGGAGCTCCGGCAGGCTCAGCGCCTCCTGCAGCTCCGTCAATGCTTGCAGCACCTTGTCCGACTCCGACAGCCACTTGATGCGGCGTTGGTTCAGACCCTCCATCGCGTTCTGCTCCGCCATAGTCACCAGCCGGCGCTTGGGGCCGCGCTGCGGATGCACCAGCGACACCCGCCGCCCGCGCTTCTCGGAGAGCCAATCCGCAATTACTGCCGAGCTCTCGATGGGGTGCTGCAGGACCAGCAGCTGGGGCAGGTCAGGTGTTGCTTCGTAGAACTGCTGGACGAACTCCTCCAGCAGCTCGGGCGTCTCCGCCCCCTCGCCACCTTCCATGAGGAAATGATCCCGTCCGATCAGCTTCCCCCGTCTGATCTTGAACAGCTCGACCCACACCTCGCCCTGGTCGTGGGCGAGCGCGATCACGTCCGCATCCTCGCCCCGCGCGGAGACCACCCTCTGGTTCTGGGAGACCGACTCGATCGCCCGAACCTGGTCGCGAAGGACGGCCGCGCGCTCGAATTGGAGCAGCTCCGAGGCATCCGCCATCTTCACGCGCAGGTCGCGCTCCACGCCGTCGGAGTCGCCCTCGAGGAACCGCAGCACCTGGTCGATCACCTCGCTGTACCCTGCCTCGTCGACGGCGCCGACACACGGTCCCACACAGCGATGGATGAAATACTCCAGGCATGCACGCTCGTCCGTTCCCGTAATGACCTTGGTGCAGGAGCGATAGGGGAACAGCTTCTTCAGCAGATCCATCGTTTTGCGCACCGACCCGGCGCTGGCGAATGGGCCGAAGTAGCGCGCGCCGTCGGCTAGGACGCGCCGCGTGAAGTAGACCTGCGGGAACTCCTCACGCAAGTCTATCTTGATGTAGGGGTAGGTCTTGTCGTCCTTTAGGCGAGCGTTGTAGAACGGCTTGTGCTGCTTGATGAGCAGGTTCTCTAGCAGCAGCGCCTCCTGCACCGACTCAGTTACGATGTACTCGAAGTCCGCGATGTGCGACACCATCACCTGGATCTTAGGCTCTTTGCCCGCCGGCGTCTGGAAATAGGAGCGCACTCGATTGCGCAGGACCGCCGCCTTGCCCACGTACAGGACTCCGCCATCGGCGTCTTTCATCAGATACACGCCAGGGTTGGTGGGCAGCGCTTTGAGCCGGCCGTCGAATGCAGGCTTGCGCATTCGTCGCTTGCCCGTGTGGCCCCGTGGAGGCCTGCCATAGGTCATCGCTGGTAGCGTGGCTCGCCTAGGTGCCGAGGTCCGTGGCTAGCTTGATCACGGTGAGCACCACGCCGGTGACGGCTGTGATCGCACCGATCGTGGCCACTTCGCGGCGCAGCGTCATGCCGACAATGGCGGCCGTTGCGTGCCGCTCTCTGCCGGCGGCCGCACGTGCTACGGCGCGGGGCGCGGGGCGGGCAGGGGCCCGCGCGCTCGCCGGTGCCGGGGCACTGGCCGCTAGCGCCTCCACCGGCTCGCCCTCAGCCTCGAGAACCTCGGCTTCCGGGATATCTGCTTCCGTGGGGTCGGCCAACGGGGTGGCGAATGCCGCTGCCGGAAGCACCGGTCCCGTGGATCGCGCCTTCTTCTTTGCCGTGGCCTGGGCGCGTGCCCGGCTGGCGGCTACCTTGCTGCCTTTCTTGCTCGGCATCGTTCCTTACCTTCTGGCGGGCGGCGCACCGGCGCCATCCGCCCATAGACGTTGAGACTAGCTAAGCCGCATCACGCGGACGAGCGCGCGGCCTCCATCACCACCTCGGCGGCTCGAGCCACGTCTAGGCGGTCCAGGTTCACCAGCAGATGATAGCGAAGTGGATCGCCCGGCTGGACGTCGAAGAAGCGTCGGAAGTACACGTGCCTAGCCTTGTCATTCTCGGCCACGTACTTCTCGGCGGCGGGCCGCGTCAGATCCTCACGCTCCATTATCCGCTCGACCCGCCGCTCCAGGGACGACACCGGGCTCACGTGGAGCACGGTCGGATCGTCCGCTAGTATCAGATGCGCCCCCCGTCCCGCAATCACCACGTTCCCGCCAGCCGCCAGGTTGCGTATGACATTCGCGGTCACCTCTAGGAGGTTCGCGTCGCTCAATGAGTCGTCGCTGGAGACCTCGGGAGGGAAATCCCGGTATTCACGCACCAACAACGCGTCGAGTCCACCTCCGAAGTAGGGATCGGCGCCACCGCCGGCCAGCGCCGAGCGCTCTAGGACCGTGCGCACGAAACCAGCAATCCGGTCGCCCATCGTGGGTACGCGCTCGGTGCGTTCGGCCACCGCGGCCAGGGTCGTGCCCATCTTCTTCGCCGCCTCGGCCATGATGAGCCGGTCCACGTAGTCGAGCCCCAGCTTGCGTGATATCTCAGAGCCCAGCTCGGGCGCTCCGCTGCCGATCAATCCCGTGATCGTGATGACTGGCATGGCTCTTTGTTCCCTCGAACGGCGCTTTTGCACCCGTGCTGCTGCTTAAGCCCTTGGATGCGCTCCTTCGAATGAGGTCCTCACGAAGTCATCCGAGAGGTGCGTGTAAATCTGAGTAGTCGAAATGGTAGCATGCCCCAACAGTTCCTGAACATGCCGCAGCGAGGCTCCTCCGCGCAGCAGATGCGTCGCGAAGGAGTGCCGCAGCGTATGTGGGGTGAGGCGCTTCGTGATGCCCGCCCGCGCGCCGCACCGCTTGAGGATCAGCCAGTAGCCTTGGCGCGTGAGCGGGCGTCCCTGCGCATTCAGGAACAGCGCGTTCGTGGCAGCTGCCGCCAACCTGCGCCGCCGCTTCGTCGGGATCAGCTCCGGGCGTACCTCGGAGATGTAGCGGCGCACCAGCTCCACGACGCCCGGGTAGAGCGGCACGATTCGCTCCTTCGATCCCTTGCCCATGACGCGCACCCACCCGGCATCGAGCTGCAGGCTGCCCAGCGCTATGCCGAGCGGGCCGACGACCTCCGACACGCGAAGCCCCGCCGCATACGTCAACTCCAACATCGCCCGGTCTCGGCGCGCTGTGACCCCCGCGGGCTCGGCTGCAGCGCGTAGCAGCAAGACCACCTCCTCTTCGGAGAGCACGTCGGGTAGGGTGCGGGTCGCGCGGCTAACCTGCAGTGCCTCCGCGGGCGTTCCCGGCACGACCGCCTCCTCCGCGAGAAAGAAGAACAGCGAGCGTACCGAGGCTATCTTGCGGGCGGTCGTCGACGACGCGTAGCCGTCCATCTGCAGATGAAGGCTGAAGCGCTCGAGCTGCGGCGCGTCCACAGACGCCCAGCTCACGCGATGTGAGTGGCCTTCTTTCGCCGTGAGGAACGCAACGAGCTGCGCCAGGTCTGACCGATACGCGGCGACCGTATTGGCCGCCAGCCCTCGCTCGGCCCGCAGATGGCTGATGAACGCATCGACGACCTGATCGCGTTCGGCGGCCGTTGGTCCTGGTGATTGGGTTCGTGGGGCCATGATGATTGGCTCTGCTACCCATTCTCGCCCGAAAGGGGAGGAAGAGGCCATGGCATTGGCGTACGAATAGTAGTTTACATAACAACAATAGGAGGAACTTTATATTCTCGCAAGGCCGATGCCCACTGCCTACCCGATTTGCGACGCGGCTCAGTCCCGCGCATACTTCCGCACACCAAGTCACAGGACGCAGGACGATTCGAAATGATGATTGACCAGCGCATGGTGCTCACCGTGATCGCAGTCCTAGCACTTGCCGTCGCTTGCGGATCGCCGGAACCCACGTCAACCCCTACGTCGCCGCCACCAGCGCCGACCGCAACAGCAACGCCCGCGCTCAGCGATGCCGTCGAGACGACGGGCGGTCAGGCCGAGGATGAATCTGCGGGCGAGTCTGAGGGCAGCGGCGGATTCGATTACTCTGCTGTCACCGATCCTTCTGACATCTCTCAGCTCCCGCCTGAGGTGCAGGAACTGGCCACCTGCATGAAGAATACGATGGGAGACGAGCGATTCGGTGCAGCCATGGTGCAGATCTTGGAGCGCTACTACGTTCCTCTATCCATCGACCTCGTGCTTATCGACGCGTGTGGCGTGACGCTGAAACAGATGCAGGACCTAGGTATCTTGTTCGGCCTGGGCAGCGGCCCCTCGGTTCACTAGGGGCTAAGGACAGAACGGACCGACGGGAAGCATTCCAACGCTGGGCTTTTGAGAGGTATCGGTACAATCCCGAAGGAGCTCTCAGCGCGCCGCCATGAAGCCCAGGCCGGCGTTTCCCTCGTCCAGCCCGCCCATGTAGAGAAACTCACCGTCGGGCCGGCGCAGGCGCGCCGTTAGCTCCGCAAAGTCCAGCACCACGGTCACGCCGCCGTCGCATTCCACGGTGACCGTCTGGCCGTCTTGGTCCGTCACCCGGCGCGGCCGGTGCTCGAACAGATTGTTCGGGCCCACGCGCAGCAGCAACATCGGCTCGATCGAGCCGATGTTGCCGGCGTTGCGCATCGCCGCGCCGTCGACAACCGCGAAACCGTCCTCGTCACAGCTGAAGAAAGGCTTCGCGGGCAAGCTGAACAGATTGTCGTCTGGCATGCTACCGATGCCTGCCTTGGGCCAGCGCCGGCTCTGGCTCGCCTGCCGTCGAGCTAGCCGTGGTCTCGATAGCCCGCACCAGGGCCCGGAGCAGCTCTTCGAGGCCCAGTTCGGCGTGCACCGAGGTGAGCACCGCCGCGGCGTCGCCTACCTCGGTAAGGAAGCTCGTGCTCACGCCTGGGTCGAGCAGGTCGGCCTTGTTCAGCGCCAGCACTCGCGGTTTCGACGTGAGGCCCAAGTCGTCGATGATGCCCTCAACCACGTCCACGTGCTCTGGTGCATTCGGATGCGAGATGTCCACCACGTGCAGCAACACCGTCGCCTCCTGGAGCTCCTCCAGCGTCGCCCGAAACGCCGCCACCAGGCTCGTGGGCAGCTTTTGGATGAAGCCGACCGTATCCGTCATCAGCACCGTCGTCCCGTCCTCCAGGCGCACCCGCCTCGTGACTGGGTCCAGCGTCGAGAAGAGCTGATCCCTCGCGACGACGCCGGAGCGCGACAGTGCATTCAGCATGCTGGACTTGCCTGCGTTGGTGTAGCCGACAAGCGATACCACCGGCACGCCGCTCCTGATGCGGCGCAGTCGGTACTGCGCGCGATGGCGCCGCACCTGCTCCATATCCGCCTTTAGCCGCTGGATACGCCGGCCGATCAGCCGGCGGTCCGTCTCGATTTGCGATTCGCCGGGCCCCCTGGTGCCGATGCCGCCACCGAGGCGCTCCAGATGGGACCACTGGCCGGCGAGGCGTGGCAGAAGGTACTCCGCTTGCGCCAGCTCCACCTGGGTCCGCCCTTCCCTGCTGCGCGCATGACGGGCGAACACGTCCAGGATCAGCGCGGTGCGGTCAATTACTTTGACCCGCTCCTCGAACGCCCGTTCTAAGTTACGCTGCTGCGTCGGCGTGAGCTCGTCATCGCAGATGATCGTATCGAACGACACGGCCTCCTGGAGGAGCTTAAGCTCCTCCACCTTGCCCTTACCGAGATACGTCACGCTGGGAGATTCGAGGTTCTGGGGTACCGTGCCGATGACGTCGGCTCCGGCTGTAGCTGCGAGCTGTGCCAGTTCGCGCAGCGAGTCGTCCAACGGCCACGGGGTACGACGGCCCTTCAGGCCGACGCCCACGAGCAGAGCCTGCTCGGCCCTCTGGTGGGTCTTTTCAGCTTTCCGACTCTTGGCTATGGGCGCACTCCTGAGCTGCCTTGCACTCGCATTCTAACGGCGGGCGCCCCTGATGAATCCCGGTTCACCGCCTTTGTACGAGCAGTTCGCGTTGCCCTGCCCGTCCACCGAGGCCTGGAACAGCATGTCGCGGGCCTCGATGAACGCGCGCTTCTCGTCCCGGGTCCTATCCGCCGATGATCCGGTCGAGCCAGCGGTCGGCGAGGCGCCGCGTGTCGAATCTATCCTGAATCGCTCGGCTATCAGACCCGTAGAAATCGGCCATCACAACCTCTTCGAGGTGAAAACTGTGAAACTCTAGTTACTCCGGCCGCTCCGGTAGCCGCCAGCCTTCGAGCCGGCGCAGCCCCTCCTCCACCCTATCGTCAGGTGTCGTCAACGACAACCTGATGTACCCCTCCCCCGCTTCTCCATATCCTCGTCCAGGCGTGACCACGACCGCATGCTTTTCCAGCAGCTCCGTCGCCACGGCAGCCGACGTCCATCCTTCCGGGCATCGCGCCCAGACGTACAGGCCAGACTTCGGCATCGGTGCGTCCAGGCCGATCGAGTTCAGTACCTCGACCACACGGTCGCGTCGCCGCCGATAGATCTCGTTGTTCGCGTCCTGCCACTCCCGCGACGTGTGCTCCAGCGCCTCGATGCCCATGTACTGGATCGCCTGCGGTATGCCCGAGTCCAGGTTCGACTTCACCCGCACCAGCGCATCGATCAGCGTCGCGTTGCCGACCGCCATGCCGACGCGCCAGCCGGTCATGTTGTACGTCTTAGAGAGCGAGTGAAACTCGATGCCCACGTCCATGGCGCCAGCCGTCTGCATGAAGCTTGGCGCCACGTAGCCGTCGAAGGTTACTTCCGAATACGCGGCGTCGTGGCAGACGGCTACGTCGTACTCCTTGGCGAATGCGACGACTTCCTCGAAGAACGCCGAGGTCGCGAGTCCGCCAGTTGGATTGTTGGGATAGTTCAGCCAGATCACCTTCGCCGCCCGGGCCACGTCGGCCGGTATCGCGCTCAGGTCAGGCAACCAACCCCGCTCTTCGGACAGCGGCATGAGGTGTGTCGCGCCTCCCGCGAACATGGTGCCCACCGCGTACACGGGGTAGGCAGGGTCTGGCACCAGCGCCACGTCGCCCGGATCGATCAGGCACAGCGCCATATGGCCGATGCCCTCCTTCGCCCCGATTAGCGGCACGATCTCCTTCGTGTCCAGCCTCACGCCGAAGCGCCGGTCGTACCAATCGCCGATCGACTTGCGCAATTCTGGCAGCCCGTCAGATTCGGGGTAGCGATGATTCGGACCGTCCTGCGACGTCTTCTTCAGCTCGTCAAGAACGTGCTGCGGCGTTGGGATATCGGGGTCACCGATGCCGAAGCTCACCACGTCGGCGCCTTCCGCTCGTTTCGCCGCTATCTTCCGGCTGATTTCCAGGAACAGGTAGGGGGGAAGCTGGTCGAGCCGGTTCGCAAGCTGCATGGGAACTCCGTGTGGGTGGGATGGGCCATTAGTGGGCCGGGCGAGAGTATACAAGGCCGCGGCGTGTCCTTGGCGACTAGTTGTGGTCCAAGGACATGGTTTACAGGCGAGCGGCAGAGTGGCCGCGCTGATGCTGCGGTCCGGGCGCTGGTGATTGCGAGGAATGCACCTGCCAACAATCTTTGTGGCCACTAGCATTAGCCAATGCGGCGTCTTACGGTTTCAAAGTTAGTAGGAATGCAACGAGGGCGTCAATCTGCTCAGTCGTAAGGCCCTCGGTAATCGAGGGAGTCATGAGGCCGGGGATAGCGCGCTCGACGCCAGGCGGGACATACGCTTCGGGATTCACCAGGGACTCTCTGAGGTATTCCGGTGCAGACATACCCGACTTCCTGCCGGCTGCAAGGATTCCCAGGTGCGTTAGCTCAGGTCCCACACGGCCGTTCGCGCCGGGTATGCCTTCGATACTGTGACACTGCTGACACCAGAGAGTCTGCGTGCCTGCGTTGGGCGGGGGGGCAAGGAAGAGTTGTCTGCCCCGAGATGCGGAAGGGCTGAGAGGTTTCTGAGTTGGGATGCCCTGCGTTGCGGCGGCTGGCCTGGAGGGCGGAAGGAGATCGGCGGGAACGGGGTCGGGGACCAGCTTATAGATGCCTGTCGGCTCGTGGACGCTGAATGCGTATAGATTACCAGCAAGGTCTTGGCCGAATCCCGAGATGTTAATCGCGTAGGGATCTCTGAGACTCGGGACCAACAAAGCGAACTCGTCCACTCTTTCTGTTAGCTCGTCGTATCTAAGGCTCCATATTCTCCCGGTGCAATAATCGCCGAAGACATAGGCGCCCAAGATGGGAGCTATGGCTCGTCCGCGGTAGACATGCCCGCCAATCAGCGCGCATGTGTCGAATGGATTCCTTAGCTCCCAAATGGGTAGCTCCAGGCCTTCAACACTGCAGGCGGAGCCTGAGGGAAAACAATGGCTCCCTTCCATTAAAGGCCAGCCATAGTTCCCGCCTCTCTTCACAACGTTGATCTCTTCCCAATTGAACTGTCCGACGTCTACCACCCACAGCAAGCCATTGTCGTCGAACGAGAATCGCCACGGATTGCGGAACCCATATGCCCAGATCTCCCCTCGAACATTCTCGATACCCACGAAGGGGTTACCCGGCGGTATGCAGTAATTCTCTCCTAGACAAGCGTCATTCACGTCGATGCGCAGGATGGAGGCGAGGAGATTGCTTGGGTCTTGCCATTGGTTCTCCAAACCCCCGTCACCGATTCCGATGTACAGATAGCCGTCCGGTCCAAAGGCGAGCTGTCCGCCGTTGTGATTCGGAGTCGGTTGCGCAACCTCCATGATGATGTATTCGCTGTTCGGGTCAGCAACCGTCCGGGCTTCCTCGCTGACAGCGAACCTGGACACGACGGAACGTCTAGGCTCCGCTGCTGAATAGTAGACGTAGAAGTACCCGTTATCCCTGTACCCAGGGTCCAAGGCAAGGCCTAGCAATCCCTCTTCGTGAAAGGGCGGATCGGCCTGCCAGCTAACGCGGTCGCGCAGGTCCAGGAAGCTCTCGGCTCTCCTTGCGCCATCGTCATTCGGGAAGATCCAGATGCGCCCGGACTTATCAGTGGCGACAAAATCATTCAGTCCGTCGTCGAGCTGGACAAGGTTCGTTAGATCAGAGAACTCCAGGTGGGGGAAGGCACGCTCAATCCCTATGGCCTGCAAGGGTTGCGGCTCGAGGGGAGCGATCGTGGCTGTTTCCAATGGCGTAGTGGGCGTGGGCAGAGCGCTGAGGATGGCAGTAGGGGTAGGGGTAGGCGTCGCCCGAGGGATCGGGGCCGTCTCTCGGAAGACGCCGACAGCAACTACAACCAGCATGATCACGGCGCCGAATATGCCGACTGCAACTTTCACAACAACGAGTGTCTAGCAACGGGAAATGGCCGAAGTTTCCCAACTCCGCCCAGCAGGGATCGCCGCGGATAGCCCATCTGCGACTTCCGTTCGCAATACAGATGGATTTCCGGTGCGTGGGTGCGATTATTCATCAGCACTGCGACGGTCAATCACCTATTCTGGTTTGAGTTCCCGAGGAGATCATTACGCGATGCGCGTGCAGGCGTGACGCGGGCTGAGCAAATCGCCTGTCGTCAACTTCAACTCGCCCTCGGGCACTCCTAGTCAGGCAACTCGCCCGAAAAAACTTCGACCGCGTCACCATCCATCATTACCGAGCCGTGGCCGGCCCACGTGATTGTCAGCTCGCCGCCCGGCACACGCACGCTTACCTCATCGTCCACGAGCCCGTGCAAGCGCGCCGCAACGACCATCGCACTGGCGCCCGTGCCGCAGGCTAGGGTCAGGCCCGAGCCGCGCTCCCAGGTCCGCGAGACGATGTGCGTGCGATCCATCAGGTTCACTACGTGGAAGTTCACGCGCTTGGGGAAGGCAGCGTGGTGCTCCATCAGTGGCCCGAGCCGCTCCAGCGGGATCTCCGAGGCGGGCTCGTCGACGAAACAGACGAAGTGTGGATTGCCCATGGACACTGCGGTGCCCACGAACGTGACTCCATCCACGGCGATGGGCGCGTCGAACAGCAACTCCGCTGGCGCCAATCCAAGCGCCTTCACCGTCTCTGCGTTGAGGGCTGTGTAATCGCTGGCACCGGCCTCGGCCTGCGCCGCGGGCACGTCGGAAGCGCACAGGATCGGCGCGCCCATGTCCACGCGCGCACCGGTCACTGCCCTGCCCTCCCAGTGCGGAACGACCGACAGCACGCCGACGCCCGTCTCCACGTCCAGCGAGCCGCCGTTGGAGTGCACCAGATTGCGCTCCAGCACGTACTTGGCGAAGCAGCGGATGCCGTTGCCGCACATCTCGCCCTCCGAGCCGTCCGCGTTGAACATGCGCATGCGCACCGACGCCTTCTCCGAGGTCGTGACCACTATCAGTCCATCCGCGCCCACGCCGAAGTGCCGGTCCGCGATGCGGCGTGACAGCTCGGCCCAGTCGCGCGTTTCTGTCAGCCCGTTCACGTAAATGTAGTCGTTTCCGGCTCCCTGGAGCTTGGTGAACTGCATGAACGAATCTTATCATGGCCTCGTCTCATCACCCCACGAGGAGGAACGCTTTGCAGCTGAACCAGCACGACGCTCTCATAGTCATTGACGTGCAGAACGACTTCTGCCCTCGCGGCGCGCTGGCCGTCGCGACGGGCGCTCAAGTCGCCGCGGCGATGACCCGTGCCGCTGCGGCGTTCGCCGACAGCGGTGCGAAGGTGTACGCCACTCGCGATTGGCACCCCGCCGGCCATGCCTCCTTCATTGAGCAGGGCGGACCCTGGCCGCCACACTGCGTCCAGGGGACTGTCGGCGCAGAGCCACACCCCGACCTCTCACTACCCGGCGACGCCATCGTAATCCACAAGGGCGCCAGCATCGACAAGGATGCCTACTCCGGTTTCGTCGACTCCGATCTCGAGGACCAACTCAAAGCGGCCGACATCACCCGCCTGTTCGTTGGAGGCCTCGCCACTGATTACTGCGTGCTGAACACCGTGGTAGACGCCCTGGACCTCGGCTTCGAGACCCACGTTCTCACCGACGCCATCGGCGCCGTCGAGGCTGAGCCCAATGACGGGCTGCGCGCCCTGCATCTCATGGAGGCATCCGGCGCGCGTCTCAGTACGATCGTAGATGTCCTCGCGAGCTAGTGGGCATTGGCCCGACCGTGCGTCTGCTCTACACTCCGCCTGCAACACTGTAATCGCCACCCACGCCGGATCGGCGAGAGCCGCGATCTTTAGTCCGAGAGCCAGAGCGAAGCACAGGCGTCAGTCAGACCAGCGCTCGCCTACTCGCCAAGCTCCGTCTGCATCAGCCGTTGCGTAACTCCCCACTGCACGTCGTCCAAGATCGCTGTCGGCTGCACCAGGTACGGCTCAGGCGATCGCAACGCCTTTTGTGCGTCGGGGAGCTGCGCCCACTCACCGACGAAGCGCTCGCGCAGCTCAGCAAGCGTGGGCGACGCGGTCGTGCGTTTGCCGTCGCGCATCACCTCTTGCAGCATGGCACGCGCGCCAGCGGACGGCGGGTCCTCGGTCATCGTGGCGATAGCGTCCTCGAGGAAGAAGCCAGAGCCGTCGCTCCTGCGCCAGACCTGCTTGCGCCCCGCAAGCATCGCCCTACCAGTGCTGAGTTTCAGCACTGGGGTGCCCTCGTAGTCCACCAGCTTGTACGCGCAGTCCGTCCATGGTGCGTCCGCCGACACGCCAAGCTTCGTGCCCACGCCGAATCCGCCGATCGGCGCACCAGCGCGAACCAGGTCTTCGACGTCATACTCGTCCAAACCGCCGCTGGCGAAGATCGTCACGTAGTCCAAGCCTGCCCTGTCGAGCAAATCCCGGCACGCCAGTGAAAGCTCCAGCAGATCGCCGCTGTCAAGCCGTATCGCTCGGAGCCGGTGCCCGCGCGAAGCCATCTCCTTGGCCACCTCGACTGCCCGCGCGGCACCGCGCACCGTGTCGTAGGTGTCCACGAGCAGCGTAGTCGTGTAGGGGAACGAGTCCGCGTAGTCCGCAAAGGCATCGCGCTCTGACGCATAGGACGTGATGAACGAATGGGCCATCGTACCCGCGGGCGGCATACCGTAGATCGCCGCCGCCTGGACGTTGCTCGTGCCGGCGAAGCCCACCATGTAGCTGACCCTGGCGAGCTTGGTTGCCGCATCCATCCCGTGCGTCCGGCGCGCCGCGAATTCCACGACGGGCCTGCCCTGCGCCGCGTGCATGACGCGGGCAGCCTTGGTCGCCAACATCGTCTGCAGGTTGATCTGGTTCATCAGGAACGTCTCGGCGAGCTGCGCCTCGATGATCGGCCCCGTCACCTCGACCACCGGCTCGCCGGCGAAGATCAGGTCGCCTTCGGCGAACGCGCGAACGGTGCCGGTGAACCGCAACTCAAACAGCCAGTCGAGGAACGCGCCGTCGAACAGCCTCGTGCTCCGCAGATACTGGATGTCCTCGGGCTCGAAGCGTAGCTCCTCCAGATACCCGAGCACGTCCTCCAGCCCAGCGAACACCAGGTAACCGCGGTCCGGCGGCAGCTCCCTGAAGAACATACCGAACGTCGCCTCGCCACGGTGGCCGTGTTGCCAGTAGGCCTGCGCCATGGTCAGCTCATACAGGTCGGCGAAGAGCGCGTTGGAGTAGTGGGGGGTGGTCATCATGAGGGAATCCTACGCCAAGAAAAGGGGCCCCGGCGACGCAGCCGGGGCCCCTTTCACGAGAGCTCGACCGAAGCTAGCCAACGGCCTTCTTCGTCAGCAGCGGCACCGCGTCGAACGCGTTGTCGTAGAAAATCTTCTGCTTATCGTCCTTCGACAGGAAATCGTAGTCGCCGATCACGTCCACCAAGTCGTCGCAGGGCTTGCCCGTGTCGGGACGCTTCTGCCCGCCGGAGCCGGGGGCCTCGGTGCCGAACAACACCTGGCTCGGCGTCTTCTGCTTAATCATCGCCTCGAGCATGTTCTTCTCGAGCACGCATGAGTCAAACCACAGATTGTTGGATAGGTCGCGCTGGCCGCGGTGGTAGTCCTCCTCAATGAACCGGTGCAGCGCGCCGCCGCCGTGGCAGACGAACACCTTGAGGTTCGGGAAGTCGTCGAACACGCGGCCATGCTCGAGGAGCTGCATCGCGATATACTCCTCAACCACGTTGTTCATCTGGTAGTTCGACGGCACCACCTCCCACCGTTTGTCGTAGCTGACCGACGGGTGGACCATCAGCACGGCGTTCAACTCCTGCGCCTTCTCGTACAAGGGGTACCAGTACTTCTCGTGCAGTCCCGGCGTCATCCTGTCTCCGCCCGGGTCCGGGTTCACCAACGCACCGACGAACCCCATGGTCTTAACGGTTCGCTCCAGTTCTTCGACTAGGTGCGAGGAGTCTAGGTCCCGGTTCTGCGGAAGCTGCGCCACGCCTCCGAAGCGGTCCGGGTGCAACCGCATGATCTGCGCGATCGTGTCGTTGGTGAAGTGGGCCCAGTCGTACTGCAGGTGTGGCCGCATCCAGTGCCACATCGCGATCGGTCGCGGCGAGATCAGCTGGAAGTCGATGTTGTGATCGTCCAGCATATCCAGGTGCCGCTTGTTCGCGCCCTCCATTGCGTCGTCACTGATCTCCGGGAACGCGCCGTGGTTGCTCGGCCCGGTGTTCTGCGACACCCAGTTGGCGATCGTTCCCCGGAACGCCGGGGGCGTGGTCATGTGGCCGTGAACGTCGACTACCTTCTTACCTTCGAACATGGGCCCTCCTTGATTTTCTCAGTTGGTGCGCCGCCTACAGGTCCAGCATCGGCTTGGCGAATATCTCCTCGAACTCCAGCTTCCGGGGCGTCAGTCCCTGCTCGAAGGAGAAGTCGATCATCGTCTGCATCATCTTCGCGTTGTCTTTGATCCCGTACGGGTACGGGTCCGGTCCGAACATCGCACGCGTTTGCGCCATGTATTGCGGTCCGAACACCATGTCCGATGGAATCTTGCTGGACAGCTCGCCGTACCAGTGCTCCTTCGCCTTCACGAACGCGGCGAACAGGTTGAACGCCACCCACGGGTGCTTGCGGTACACGTCCCCCCGGATCGCATAGCAATGATTGGCTGGTATGTAGCCGTGAGTGTCAAAGAAGCGCTTCCCTTCGGCCATGAAGTCGGGGAACAGCGGCTTGATCTTCTTCAGCGCGTCTGCCGACGGGCGAACTGTCGTGGAGCGGTCGATCACGTTTTTTTCGCTTGTGAACGCTCGTGCCATCGGCGCCGCGTCGATCTCATTCGCGGTCAGCATCGTCGCGAGGCTCTTATCGCTGGGGATGCGATGAAACTTGATGCCGTCCATGGGCTTGAAGCCGGTCGCGCCGCCGTGGCTCAACTCCTCGCTGCGCTCCATGTACCAGTCCACGCTGAACTGATCCACGCCGAAGTCGTGCTGCAGCACACCGCGGGTCCACAGGGACGCCGTCTGCTGGTACTCGCCAACGCCGATCCGCTTGCCCTGCAGCTCGTTGGGCTTCTCGATGCCCGAATCCTCGTTCACCGAAAGCAGCGCGTGCATGAAGCGCCGCGAGGGGAACACCGGGATCGCAACCATGTCGGCGCCGTTGGCGAGCGCGATGAGCAGCGAGGAAAACGACATCTCGCACACCTCGAACTCCCCGAACTTTAACTGCCTCCAGAACGTTTCTGACGGATCCGAGTTCGTCCACATCAGATCAATGCCTTCGACATCTACCGTGCCATCCAGCAGCAGCGCGATACGCTCGTTGCTTGCCGAGATGAAACTGAGCTGCAGCTTTTCCATTCATGCCCTCCCCAGACGCCTCTACCGAGCGAGCGTGAACATAACCGTGGGTGTTTCGCCTGTCAAACGAGGTTTTCCCGCTCGCAAACTGGCGTCCCCCGTCGAGCGACAATTTGTGGAAATAATCATCTGCTCATAAGCTATACACACGCAAAATTCTCACTATCCCCTTGCATGCGCGGCCCGCCCCCGCTACGGTCTACGCCGTAACACGCGCAGCGCACCAAGCGCCTGGAGCGATCAACGTGACCACCAAGCCAGGAACCGAAATCGCCGACCTGATCGTCGTGGGCGCGGGCAACGCAGCACTCTGCGCCGCCCTCGCCGCCCGCGCGGCAGGCCTCAATGTCGTCGTTCTCGAGAAGGCGCCCGAGCACGCCCGAGGCGGCAACACTTATTTCACCGGCGGTGCAATCCGCTTTGCCTACAAAGGCATCGACGATGTTCGCGAGATCGTTCCGGACCTGTCCGAGGAGGAGCTCCGCGTCATCGAGGTCGGCGAGTACCCCGAGAGCAAGTATTTCGAAGACCTCATGCGCGTCACTGAGGGACTCAGCGACCAGGAGATGGCCAATACCCTCGTACGCGGCTCCTTCGGCACGCTCAAGTGGATGGCAGAGCAAGGCGTGCGGCTCGTGCCGTCGTGGTCACACCAGGCATTCAAGGTTGGCGACAAGTACCGCTTTTGGGGCGGCTTGTGTCTCGAAGCCGTGGGCGGGGGAAAGGGACTCTCCGACCAGCTCTTCGAGATTGCGGAGAAGCAGGAGATCGCGGTCCGCTATGCAACCACTGCCGTCAAACTAGTAGTCGACGACGAGGGCGCTGTCACGGGGGTGGTCGTTAAGGGCCCGCAGGGCTATGAAGAGTTGCCCGCAAAAGCGGTCGTGCTGGCCTGCGGCGGCTTTGAGGCGAACCCCGAGATGCGCGCGCGCTACCTCGGCCCCGGCTGGGAGCTGGCCAAGGTACGAGGTGTTCGCTTCAACACCGGCGATGGCATCCGCATGGCCATGGACATCGGTGCCCAGCCCTTCGGGCACTGGAGCGGCTGCCACGCGGTCGCCTGGGACCTTAACGCGCCGCCCTTCGGCAACCGCACCATCACCGATCTCTACCAGAAGCACTCTTACCCGTTCGGGCTCATCGTGAACGCCGAGGGCAAGCGCTTCGTGGACGAGGGCGCCGACTTCCGCAACTACACCTATGCCAAGTACGGCAAGCAGATTCTCACGCAACCGCAGATGGTCGCCTACCAGATCTTCGATCAGAAGACGTTGCACCTGCTGCGCGACGAGTACCGCATCGCCGAGGTCACCATGGCTGAAACCGATACGTTCGAGGAGTTGGCAGAGGCCCTGGACATCGACCCGGCGGGCCTGGTTAAGACGGTGGCCGACTACAACGCCGCCTGCCAGGCGGGCGAGTACAACCCCACGGTGCTCGACGGTGTGCACACCGAGGGGGTCGAGCCGCCCAAGACCAACTGGGCCCTCCCGTTGGACTCGCCCCCCTACCAGGGATTCGGCGTCACCTGCGGCATCACGTTCACCTTCGGAGGCCTGCGCATCAACCGCCGCGGCCAGGTCATGGACACGTCCGAGGAGCCGATCAGGGGCCTGTATGCCGCAGGTGAGATGGTGGGCGGGCTGTTCTACCACAACTATGCGGGTGGCGCGGGCCTCATGGCCGGCTCCGTGTTCGGCAAGCTCGCGGGGACCTCCGCCGCGGAGGATGTCCGCCGCTAATTCCCGCCGCTGCGGCTGTGCTCCACTCCAGCTACCAAGACGGGAGTTGGCGAGCCGTCCTCGACGGTCAGGACGGGACGGTCACGGGCTGCCAACGCCTCTTCAAGTGCCACCAAAGATGCATGCCCTGCAACCTGTATCTCGTCCTGTGCGAAAAACGCGGTGCCGTACGCACCGAACAAGATCAGGTCTGCAAAGTTGACGTGCCATTCGACAGCGCGCGGAAGAAGCTCGGAGCGGACGTAGTCAACAAACCACGCCGTTCCGACACACTGCTGAACGCCCTTGCAGGTCAACCCCGGCGCCTCTGGGCAAGGGTATGGCATCCCACGGCCTGTATTCGAGAACACACTAGTCCTTGGGGCACTCGTCCCGAAGCCCGTGCGCTTGTTCCGGTCACCTATCATCGGCGGATGCGCATGCATCAGATCCTGAGCGAGGAACTCCTGCATCAACGTTCCTTGATGCTGACCAAGTGCGGCGATAGCTCCCGAACCGACCCCACCAACTCCAGTCTGCCCACCATGTCCGCGAGCGCGTGGGCATTGGCCTCGCCGACCGAGCCGACGCTCCACTCCAGGAACTTGGCGTGCATCTCGTCCCATGACATAGGGTTCTCGGGCTCCCCCTTGGGAAACGGCACGTCCTGGCTCAGCACTCGTCCGTCCGTCGTAGTCAGGGTCACCGTCGAGCCGATCTCGGCGCCCATCTGCGGAACGAGCGTCACTTCAGTGCGTGCCATCACGCCGCGGACCGCAGCATCGTCCAGGCGGTCGTAGCTCCTCCAGTTGTACGTGCCCGCCAACGCCGCCGCGGCGGCGAAGTACACGCTGAACTGCCCCTCCACGACGTTCGACGGCGTTCGCTTGCGATCGGGAGGGTCCGCCACCAAGCCAAAAGCCGTGGTCCCCATGCCGATCCGGATCGTGTCCACATCGCCCGAAGTGATTCCGTCCGCCCTAGCCATCTCAACCAAAGCGTCGATCGTAGCGTGGCTGTAGCGGCAGCACGGATACGGCTTCACCGCCGTCTTCATCACCTCGAAGCTGCTTCCGAGGCCGTCCAGTGCGACCGCAAGGTCGGCCTCGCCTCCTGCGTACAGCGCTAGGTAGCCCGCCTCGCCCTCGATGGGCTCGGTGGCGCCAACGTAGCCGTGCCGTGCCATCACCAGGCTGACGATCGCGTTGTGGGCCGTCAGGCCCGTGTGGAAGCGCTTGTTCCACGAGCCGTTGGCCAAGAATTGGAGCGAGCCCGCCGACTGGCTCACGTTGAGGCCCAACGCGTTCGCAGTCTGCTCGGGCGTGTAGCCTAGCAGGCGGGCGCCCGCGGCCGTCGCGCCGAATATGCCCGTGGTCGCCGTAGGGTGGAATCCACGCGCGTGCACGGCGCCCCCGTGCGCCCGGGCCAGCTTGCCGATCACGTCGTATCCGGCCACCGCCGCCGTCAGCAGCTCTCGCCCCGACGCCCCTGATCCCTCGGCCAGCGCCAGCAGCGTCGAAAGCAGCGGCGTGCCGATGTGGAGGATGCCTTCACGGTGCGTATCGTCGAAGTCCATGCTGTGCGCAAGCGTCGCGTTGATCAACGCTGCGTAGTGGGCAGGAAGCGGCGCGCATCCGCCCAGCACGCTCGCGTCACCAGGAGCGCCTGCAGCGAGCTCTCGCACGCCGTCAATGATGGGCCCGGAGGACTCGGCTACCTGGGCGCCCCCGAAGGCAACACCGAGGTAGTCGAGGAACAGCAGCTTGGTGCGCTCCACCACCTCCGTCGGGATGTCGTCGAAGGCCAGCGACAGCGCGTGGCCTGTAAACGCCTGCGTGACTCCCTTGGCCGTGACAACCACGTCGTCCCTCCTGGAGCGTCTTGGTCCATGATGCTCCCAGGAGGGCCGTGCAGCAAGGGCTCAAGCGCCCTGCGCCGCAACCGTCGTTAGAGGCTCGCTCCCTCACCGCTGCTGGAATCCGTCCCGCCGGACTCACAGCCGCCATGGCCGAAGCTGTGACGCTCGAAACGGAAACCGCCTCCGTTGTACTCGTGGAAGAAGCACGAGCCCCGTCCGTCGCCGCGCCGGAAACCCTGTGGCCTGAACCCAGCCCGCAAGCGCCCCTGCAAGCCTTCGGGTGCCGCGTCCAGCCACTCCTTGTACTCGTTCGCCTGCTCCTGCGCGAGCACGCCTTTCTCGATAAGCTTGTCGAGTTCCTCCTCTCCGGTGCCCAGCTTCGATGCCACCATGGCGATCGGGCTCGACACGGGGTTCGTCGACCTCTCGTCGTTCTCCTGGGCAAGCACCAGGCCGCCCACGACGCCTGCGAACAGCGCACCGCTCACCAACACCGCCATCAACTGCCGTTTCCTCATCGCACAACCTCCCATGCCCAGCGAATCTGCGACGGACCAAAGCCGACCCTTGCACCAAGCTAACTGGAAGTTGTCAAAGGAATTTGAAGGTCTGGAAACCTACAGGAAGCGCACGGACACATCGCCGATGCTGTCGAACGAGGCATCTATGGCGTCGCCATTGGAGATGGCGAACTGGCGCGTGAACGACCCCGTCATCACCAGGTCGCCCAGCCGGAGGCCAAGCCCGAAGTCGGCGAGCCGATTGGCGAGGAACACGATCGAGTTTACCGGATCGCCCAGCACCGCTTCGCCGGTGGCCTCCGCCACCACGCTGCCGTTGATGCGAACCGCCAAGCTGACGCCGCTCAGATCCAGGGAACCGTCGTAGGGAACCTCCGCCCCCATCACGATCCCTTTTTGCTGGAGATTGTCCACCACTCCCTTCTGGATCTCGCCGCTGAAGTCGCCTCGCGTCTCTATGATCTCGAACGCCGGCATCACCGTGGCGATCGCACTGCGGGCTGCTTCCTGGGTGACGCCGGGACCCATGAGCGCACTACCCATGCGCATGCAGATCTCGTTCTCCAGCCCAGGCTTGAATAGCACATCGAACGGCCAGGCCGCACCCGACTCATGGGGAGCATCGTCCATCAGGAACCCGAACCATGGCTCGTGCACCCCGAATTGATCCTGGATCGGCTTCGCCGTGAGGCCCACCTTCCACCCCACCTGGCGCTCGCCACCGGCAACCCGGCTCGCAGCGATCGCGATCTGGATGCGGTACGCCTCATCGGGACTCAGCCGGCCCACCCACTCGGGCGGGAAGAAAATGCCCCGAGCACGCTGCGCGAGGAACTCCGCGGCCAGTGCCGCGGGATCGAAGTGGGCCACTTCACTCTCCCCGTAGCGCCTAGTTGAGCAGCGCCCCGTAGCCCTCGATGTGGTCATCGATCCCGATCGTGCGCAGCCCCCACCACACCATCGCCTGCGTCGAGGTCACCACCGGCAAACCCGTGTCGCGCTCGATGGCGGCGATCGAGCCCACCGACGGGAAACGGGCGCACGGTATGTAGATCGCCTCGGCTTCGGGCACCTCGCGCGCTACCTCCGTCGCCAACTCGTAGGGAGTCTCCCATGGCAGTCGCGCAATATCGGCCGCCTTCTCGATGCCCAGGCCCTTGATACCCTCAACCCTATAGTCCTGGCTCTCCAGGTAGCGCTTCAGCAGCACGTTGCGCTCGTCGGTGTACGGCGTGGCCACCGCCAGCTTTTTGGCGCCGAAATGATCGATTCCCTGGAGGATCGCCCCCGTCGTCGAGATTGACGGCACCGGCGCTATCGCGCGAGTGCGGTCCAACACCTTCTCGTCCGAGCCCATCGCCGCCACCACTGGCCCACCGCCCACTACGATGCAGTCCGCCTCGCCCTCGACCATGTGGCCGACCGCCTCGTCGAGCTTCGCGATGGCCCTATCGAAGTCCTCCTGACGCAGATGCTGGATGTACAGCGTCGAATACACCATCATCACCCCGTCAGGGAGCATCTGCTGCACCTCGTTCAGGATCATATCCAGTGGGATGGACGGGCAAACGTGACCGATACTGCCGCGGGATCCGTACATGTCGCTTCTCCTGCAATTCCACTGTGGCGTGGCCGCGATTCTAGTCCGGGTCGCGTCCGGTACACTAGTCCACCATGAAACCGCTAGACGGACTGCGCGTCCTCGACCTCACCACCATCGTCTCAGGACCCTACGCCGCCGTGCTGCTCGCCGACATGGGAGCCGATGTCATCAAGATCGAGCCGCCCTCGGGCGACGCCGCCCGCGTCTTCGAAAGTACTGAGCCGCTCTACACCCTCGACGGCATGAGTCCGCACCTGCTCACCCTCTCTCGCAACAAGCGGGGCATGGTCATCAACCTGCGTGAACCCGACGGCCTCGACGCCTTCTACGACCTGGTACGCTGGGCCGACATCGTCGTCGACAACTACCGCCCCGGCGTGACCGACCGCCTCAAAATCGATTACGAGTCCCTCAAAGCCGTCAACCCGCGCATCATCGCCTGCTCCATCACCGGCTACGGCCTCACCGGCCCCGGACGCGACCGCGCGGCACTCGACGCCTGCATCCAGGCCTACGCCGGCGTCATGGGCATGACCGGCGAGCCCGACGGAGCCCCCATGCGCGCCGGCCCGCTTTACAGCGACCTGTGCAGCGGCATGGCCGGCGCACTGGGCATCTTAAGCGCCGTCGTCGCCCGCGGACGGACGGGCGTCGGCCAGCAGGTCGATATCTCCATGCTCGACGTTCAGCTCTCCATGCTGAGCTATAACGCGACGATGCACCTGATGTCCGGCCTGCCCGCGGGACGCTACGGCAACGAGCATGCGTTGCACGTGCCGTACAACGCCTACAGGACCGCCGATTCGTTCCTATTCGTCGCCATCGTCATCAACGCCCACTGGCCGGCCTTCGTGCAGGCGATCCGCGCATCCGGCTACGACGCGTCACTCGAGCCCGACGTCGCTTTCCTGAGCGATCCGCGGCTCGAAGACCGCGTTGCTCGACTCGAGGAGCGCGAGAGCATAAACGACGCGATTGTCCGGGTGCTCGCTGCCCGTCCCAGGGCCGCTTGGATCGCCGACTTCCAGGCGGCGGGCATACCATTCGCGCCCGTGAACTCCGTCGAAGACGCTCTCGCCGACCCGCAAGCCCGCGCCCGGGAGATGGTGATCGAGGTGGGCCGCCCAGGTGGCGGAACGCCCGGGTCCGCCAGCACGTTCGAGGCGCCGGGCAACCCCATCAAACTGTCCGATGCCGGCCCCAGCACCTACTCAGCACCACCCCAGCTCGGCCAGGACACCGTCGCTGTGCTACGGGATGTCCTGGGCTACGACCAAACACGCATCGACGCGCTGCTTGCCTCGGGCGCCGTCGCGCAGGAGTAACGACCGTGACGAACTCGCCCGCATCCATCGTCCGCTCTTGGCTCTACGTCCCCGGCCACAAGGAGCGCATGATCGAGAAGTCGTTCGGCCTGCCCGCCGACGCCGTCATCTATGACTTCGAGGACGCCGTGCCCGTCGCGGAGAAGCAAACGGCCCGCGACATGCTCACCAGCATGCTCGGCCGCGTGCCGCCGGCCGGCTCGCCGCGGCGCTACGTCCGCGTTAATCACCCGTCGCACGCGGAGGTGTTCGAGGCCGATCTCGCTTGCGCGGTATCGCTCGGAATCGAGGGCGTCGGCCTGCCCAAGATCGAGCGCCCCGACGAAGTGCACTACGTCTCCGAGATGCTGGATGGCTACGAGCGTGAGGCCGGCATAGCGATCGGCACGACGCGCATCATGCTGCTGGTGGAGAGTCCGTTGGGCCTCGTCAACGCGCACGCCATCGCCGCCAGCTCGCAGCGCATCATCGCTGTCGCCTTCGGCGGCGAAGACTTCTCCCGCGAGATGGGCCTGCCGCTGGTACGCACCGGCGAGGCCAAGGAACTCACGTTCGCCCGCTCGACCGTCGCCATCGCGTGTGCGGCGGCAGGCGTGCAGTCCATCGACGTCATCTGGACCGACCTGGGCGACAACGACGGCGTCGAGCGTGAGGCCGAGCAGGCGCGCCGCCTCGGCTATACCGGCAAGGCCGCAATCCACCCAGCGCAGATCGAGCCCATCAACCGAGCCTTCAGCCCCACCGCCGAAGAGGTCGCCTACGCCCACGAGGTCATGGTCGTCTACGATGGTGCCGTCGCCGCTGGCACCGGCGCCATCAATTACAACGGCACCTTCCTTGAAGAGCCCGTCATCGCTCGCGCCCGCCACGTCCTGGATATGGCCAAGCGGACGTAGTGTCGGGGCGCCTACCAGCCATGGACGCACCCATCACCGCATCCCACATCGTAGACATCGCGGCCGAGCTTGCCGTACGCCAAGAGCAGGTTCGCGCGACCGTCGATCTGCTCGACGACGGGGCGACCATGCCCTTCATCGCCCGCTATCGCAAGGAGGCCACCGGCTCCCTCGACGAGGTCGCCGTCATGACCGTCCGCGACCGCATGGCGCAGCTGCGCCAGATGGACGAGCGGCGCGATGCCATGTTCGCATCGCTGGAGGAGCGGGGTCTCCTCACCGACGAGCTTCGGGACCAGCTCCTTGCCGCCCCCACGCTGGCGCGGATTGAAGACGCCTACCTCCCCTATCGCCCCAAACGCCGCACCAGGGCCATGATCGCCAAGGAGAAGGGCCTAGAGCCTCTCGCCGAGCTGTTGTTGGCCCAGGAGCCGGGCCTCGACCCGCATGCCGCCGCGGAGGCCTGCGTCAACCCAGACAACGGCGTCGAGGACGAGATGGCCGCACTCGCCGGGGCCCGCGACATCATCGCCGAGTGGGTCAGCGAAGACGAATGGGCGCGAGCAATCGCCCGAGACCTGTTCGCGCGCCGCGGCCTGCTGCGATCCCAAGTCGCCAAGGGCAAGGAGGAGGAAGGGGTGAAATTCCGCGATTATTTCGATGCCCTGGAGCTCGCCAGCAGCGCCCCGTCGCACCGGGTGCTCGCCATCTTCCGTGGAGAGCAGGAGGGTGCGCTGTCGGTGCAGGTCAGGCCAGAGGAAGAGGAGATCGTGGGAGGCCTCACCCAGCACTTCGTCACGGGGAGCGGCGCCGCCTCAGGCCAGGTGGGAGAGGCGCTGACGGACAGCTACAAACGCCTCCTCGGTCCCTCCATGGAGACCGAAACCAGGAATACGTTGAAGGAGCGCGCCGACGCCACCGCCATCGGCGTGTTCGCAGAGAACCTGCGCAAGCTGTTGCTCGCGGCTCCGCTGGGTCAGAAGGCGGTGCTCGCCATCGACCCTGGCTTCCGGACGGGGTGCAAGATCGCGTGCCTCGACCACCAAGGCGCGCTGGTTCACTCGGACACTGTGTACTTGCACATGGGTGCCGAGCGCGAGGCGAAAGAGGCCCAGAAGATCATCGACCTGGTCGCCCGCTTTGACATCGAGGCGATCGCCGTCGGCAACGGGACAGCGGGACGCGAGACCGAGGCCGTCGTGCGAAAGCTGGATCTACCCCGCTCCATCTCCATTGTCATGGTCAACGAGAGCGGCGCTTCGATCTACTCGGCGTCAGCGGTGGCGCGCGAAGAGTTCCCCGATCACGATCTCACAGTCCGCGGCGCCGTCTCCATCGGCAGGCGGCTCATGGACCCGCTGGCAGAGCTGGTGAAGATCGAGCCCAAGGCCATCGGCGTGGGGCAGTATCAGCACGACGTTGACCAAAACGCCCTCGCTCAGCGCCTCCGCGACGTGGTAGTGAGTTGCGTGAACGCGGTCGGGGTCGACCTGAATACCGCCAGCGCCACGCTATTGGCATGCGTGTCCGGGCTGGGGCCGTCGCTCGCCAAGTCCATCGTGGGCTATCGCGATCAGAAGGGAGCATTCCGATCCCGCGACGATCTGCTGCTGGTGCCTCGGCTCGGGCCCAAGGCGTTCGAGCAGGCCGCCGGATTCCTGCGGATCCGGGACAGTAACAACCCACTCGATGCCAGCGGTGTGCACCCGGAGAGCTACGGCGTCGTGCGGGCCATGGCAAGGGATCTAGGGCGCGAGGTGGCCGAGCTGATGAGCGACAGGGACGCCAGGAGCCTCGTGGACATACAGGACTACGTCACCGACTTCGTGGGCCTGCCCACGCTCAACGACATCATGGCGGAGCTGGCCAAGCCCGGCCGCGACCCGCGCAACGCATTCGAGGCCTTCAGCTTCTCCGAGGCCGTGCACGCCCTCGACGACCTTCGCGCCGGCATGGAGTTGCCCGGAGTGGTGACCAACGTCACCGCGTTCGGTGCCTTCGTCGACGTAGGGGTCCATCAGGACGGCTTGGTGCACATCTCCAAGTTGGCCAACCGCTTCGTCACCGACCCCAATGAGATCGTCTCCGTGGGCCAGCTCGTGTCCGTCACGGTCCTCGACGTTGATCTCAATCGCAAACGCATCGCGCTGTCGATGGTGAGCGCCTAATCGCGATGCGATTTCGGGCTCTGGTGCGAGAGCCTATCGCCGCCCAGGCCACCGTACCGGCGGGTGGGCCGGACTACGGCTTTAATCCTCGGTCTACCACTGGACGAACATGGGCATGACGACGTGCACGTATTGGTCGTCGTCGACGGGCTTGATGACCCCAGGGCTGGATGAGGTGGTCATCTCCAGTGCGACCTTGCTCTCGCCGATGACGGCGAGGACGTCGCTGAGGTAGCGGCTGTTGAAGGCAATCTTGCCCTCTCCGCCTTCGACGTCGGCCTCGAGCTCGCCCGTGTTGTCACCGACCTCTTCGGCCCGGGACGAGACGGTGACCTTGCCGGGGCCGCCGGTGCCCGGTGCCATCTGGATGCGGATGATGCCGCTGCCGTCCTTGGCAAAGATGGAGGCGGTACGGGTGACACGCTGGAGCTCGGCTAGGTCGACGATGGCCCGCGTGGTGTGCTCCTGCGGGATGAGCTGGCTGTAGTTGGGGAACGTTCCCTGGATCAGCTGAGAGACAATCTCCACGTTCTTGAGGCGGAACAGCACCTGGCTGCGCTGCGGGGTGACCATGAGCTCGACGGGGTCATCGCCGTCGATGAGGCGCTCGACCTCCTGCAGCGTACGGGCGGGCACGATGACGGAGAGCTTCTCGGCCACAGGCTCCAGCACCTGGGTGGTGCGCACCGCGAGGCGAAAGCCGTCGGCCGCGGCCAAGGTGAGCGTGGTGCCTTCGAGCTCCATGTTCACGCCGGTGAGGACGGGACGCGAGTCTTCGACGGCGGCTGCGAGTACCACCTGATGGACGGCATCGCGCAACGCCTTAGGGTCGACCTTGGTGGCCGTGCCGTCTGTCACCGAGGGGATCGGCGGGAACTCGTTGGCGTCGGCGCCGTTGATCGTAGCCTCGACGCCTGCACCGGTGACTTCGATACCCTTACCGGCGCTCGTGGTCTTGATGGCGATCGGTTGACGGTTTAGGGAGTTGACGAAATCGGTGAGCAGGCGCGCTGGTGCCGTGATGGTGCCCTCGCTCTGAATCTCGGCGCCCACCCACGTGCTGATGGCGATCTCGAGGTTCGTTGCCGAGAGCCTTAGCCGGCCCTCATCGGTTGCCATCAGAACGTGTTGGGTTATGGGCAGCGTTGTGCGTGTGGCAACGGCCCTTTGG
>Ga0315338_1001280_pt1 | contig 33570 bp, 38 predicted proteins | sample ASW8metaG_FD_204518 | JGI IMG/M metagenome (GOLD analysis project Ga0315338, IMG submission 204518) | Ammonia-oxidizing marine archaeal communities from Monterey Bay, California, United States - ASW #8 | ecosystem: Environmental > Aquatic > Marine > Coastal | place: USA: California | collected... | reverse complement strand
GAAGTTGAATGGTTTGTTAACCATTATTCACACCTGAAATTAACTACATATTTCAAAAAAGCACACATGGGAAACTTCACTGACAAGTGGTCAAGACCACAAAAACAGGGACTGATGGAGAAGATTACTGATACAGTAAAGCCAAAAGGCTCACTAAAACCACGAGTGGAGACTGCCGTAAAACGCCTCCAAGCACAGATTGCAAAAATGGACGGCATGGTTAACAAACTAAAGCAGAGAGACCAAGAAATCTTTCAGAAAATAGTTGTGGCAACACAGCAACATGACACTTATTCCAGCAAGGTATTATCAAACGAATTAGTTGAAGTTAGAAAGGTAAGCAAAATTTTAGGAAACGCAAAGATGGGCTTAGAAAGAATTGAATTACGATTAACAACATTCCATGACTTGGGAGACACAGTAGTAACCTTGATGCCAACAATTGGCCTCATGAACGGTCTAAAGGGTTCACTGGTCAAATTCATGCCTGGAGCAGACCAAGAGATTGGAAGAATGACTGAGATGTTAGGTGGACTAATGACAGACACATTCAGCAGTAGCGATTCATCATTTGGTGTTGAAGAATCAACCAACTCAGAATCAGAAGGAATTCTTGCAGAGGCTGCAGCAGTTGCAGAATCACAATCTGGAGATAAATTCCCATCGGTTCCAACAATGGACAGCCTACCTGGAATGCCATCTACCGAATCAAAATTTATGTAAAATTTAGAATCTAAAGACTAGAAGATTTAGTTCGGGAATCTTTGAAGCTCTTGATTCTATTTCCCTCATCATCTATTACTCTGTCAATTCCGCCCAGTTTGTCTCTTAGGGTTGTGATAAGACTGCCAACTTCATCCGCCTCTCTTTCAACAGAGGATCTCTTATTTGCCAGATTTTGAATTCCGCGAGTTTCTTCCTCAATGTAGTCATTAACTTTAACCAATTTTTCCTTAAGATTTTTGATATCAACTGACTCTTCTTCAATCTCTTTTTCAAGCCCAGTTCTCTTCTCTTTGAGATTAGCAATCATCATGCCAACATAATCTACAGCCTCTTCGAGTTTAGCCCGCTTGTCCATCAGAGATGAAATTCCAATGTCATCTCCAGATGATGATGCCTGTTCTTGAACATCATTTAACCCAGAACGAGATTCATTCTCAGGTTCTGATTCTACAATTTCAGATTCAATAATATCTGACTGTGTTGGTTCAGGTTCTGTTTCTTCATATGATGGTCTTTCCTCAACCATTTCTGAACCTTCAGAATCCTCTTCTTTGAATCTGTCAAGTAATCCAGTCATGAGATGAATTGAAATACCTCAAATAAAAAGCTGAACAACGTTACTTCTTGATTTAATGGATTTTTTTACAAACGAAAAAAATTCTCCATTTTTCGCCCCCGCCAGCAAAAACCATCAAATTCCAACTTTTTTAGTCCCGAAATACCTGTTCCGCTGTGTGTTCCGCTGTGGCGTTTCAGAATGTTCCTCATAAAGCCAGGGTTCCTATACTATACCATGTCAAAACAACAATACAGATCCGAGATGGGAATCATGGGAGACATCCTAGATGTCACTCAGAATGGTGGCCAACAGGGTGTAATTGTTTCTGCGATATCTAGACGTGCTAATCTATCACACTATGCAGTTTTAGACAAATGTGAAAAATTGATCAATGCTGGCTTAGTTGAAACAAAAAGAGAAGATAGAAATCGTAAGTTTCGAATTACCGAAAAAGGTCTCGAATTCTTTCAAGAATTCAAAGTATTCCAAAATCTCCTAGAATCGATGAATCTAAGGTATTAGAAATGAACCAAGAGTCGGTGCTTTGTAGAACGCGAGATCATTCCAAATGTGATGGAATGCTTTTAAGTTCTTCAGATGCCCTGAGAACAATGGCACTTGTACCAATAGCAGCGTTTGTCCTAATTCTGCTTGCTATGACGGTACCTATACAGCACTCTTTTGGCTCAAATCGAACCCTTGATTTTTCTCTTTTTTCTGATGGTTCAACTCATGTTTATTATGAACTTGATTCAAATCCACTATTTCCAGACACCCAGGTATCACTTTTTGGTGGTTCCATTGAAAATCTGGTCGTAGAAGATGAAAATGGGTTCCTTTTGAATGCTGATGTCTCCGCGAATGATTCTACTATTTTTGAAATAGAAACTCTTGGTGCATCAACTATTCTGATTAATTATGATACATATTCACTTGTAGCAAAAGATGGCAAAGTTTGGTCATTTACAATTGATGCACCAACAGAATTTACACTGTCAGTGCCAGAAAACTCTGTAATTGTCGGAATGACGACTTTTCCAATTGATATGAACGAAGAAGGAGATACAACGAAAATGTTCCTACCAAGCGGTCCAGTAGAACTAACCTATTTTCTAACAGTTGTTGAATCAGCACAGGCAGAATCTATTACTCAAGCAGAAGACTCCCAATATCCTCTCATTGCAGGCATTGGAGCAATAATTGCGGTTGCAGTTATTGCAATAGTTCTAAAGTCTAAAAGAAAACAAAATATCATACCAGAAAAATCAGTACAAACAATTCAAGAATCACAAAAACCATTCGATTTGGAATCTACTCTTTCTGATGAAGATATGAGAGAAGACGACAAAGAGATTATCAAGTTTATTCATGAAAATGGCGGCGAAGCATTAGAAAGCGAACTTCGAAAAAAATTCCTTCTGCCAAGGACAACTATGTGGAGGGCAGTAAAGCGATTAGAAAGGCAAGATAAGATTGAAATCATTAAAAAGGATCAACAAAATCTTGTCAGACTAAAAAACCCGGAGGATTATGATGAATAAGATTTATTCAATATTTGTAATTGTTGCAATTGGAGGTCTGTTATTTGCAAATGTTCCAGTACCTACAAGTGCCGCATCAAACCTAGAATACATGCTATCTATCGCAGAGAACGGACAAAAATTCTGTAAATCTGAAATCGAGGCACGTGAAAGCGTTCCTCCAGAAATTCTAGAGTTATACAGGCAAAGCCTGTTGAATATTGAGAATTTATCATCAGCAATTGATGCAAATGATGTAAAATCTGCGAGAGAGCACTTTGTTTCATCAATGCAGAAAATTAAAGAAATTAGTCTGATGATAAGCCAACTTGAATCTGCTGAGACAGAATCTAAACTATCCTACAAAAGTAACCTCGTTCTTGATAGATTTGAAATTAATGTTCAAAAACTCAAAGCAATTTCTGCAAAATTTAACGCAAATATTGATTTTCAAGAAATTGATAATCTAATGATTCTAGCAAAAGATACATACGAAAGGGGAGATTCTGAAAAGACCAAACAAATACTCTCTGAGATTTCCAAAAAAGGCAGCGCAATATACCAGGTTCTAAAGTCCATCACAGAAGAGAATAAAATTGTACGTGCAAAGGTGCTTGCTGATAGACACATTCAACAAATTAACATACTGATCCTACAGGCTAAAGAATTAGGTTTACAAGATTCAGTTAGTAAATTAGAGCAATCCAAGCTAAACCTGATTTCTGCAAACAACACATCTCAGATTAAACAACACGTCAAGATTATCATAGTTCTACACAAGTCAATTGAGAAATCAAAAATCGAACTTATTGACAGCATCAAAAATACTGATATACAACTTTCTCAGCAACAGAAATTTTCCTTACAAGTTTCACAGTTAGAAAATAAACTAAATATCTTAAACGCTAATGCCTATGGAAATAACCTTGCAATATACTATCTTGATAAAGCCGCATCCTTATTGGATTTGGTAAAACAGGATCTAAGTAACCCAACAAAGGATATTTCTGAAAAGATCAAACAAATAGAGAATATTATTTCAAAAGTTGAAAAAATGTTGCAAGAAGCGACATAAACTTCATATAGATTCTAACAACGCCACCTTACATGGGTTCTAAGCAAATCAGTTTTGGAGTTGGAATTCCAATGATTGCTGTTGGTGCATTAATTGCATTTCTGTGGGCACCAGCAGAAACTGAATTAGGCTCAACGACTGAATTCATCGGAAGTCTGATTGGAATCCTTGGCGTTGTATTTCTGATATCTGGCATATTTTATGGCAAACAAATACTCGCGAAAGAAGAATAACTTCTGCGCATAGAATGATAACATCCCTTAAAATAACCTAGAATCATAAATTTATCATGGACAAAGAACGGGTTAAGAAACTCATTAGAGAATTGATTATTGAGATTGGAGAAGACCCTACAAGAGAAGGCTTACGAGAAACCCCAAATCGTATTGCTGAAGCTTACGAAGAGATTTTTGGCGGTTATGATTCTGACTCGGAACTATCGGTTCAGTTTTCAGAAGACTCTGAAACAATAATCGCAAAGGACATTAAATTTTATTCAATGTGTGAACACCACATGTTACCATTTTTTGGAAAAATTCAGATAGCATATACACCAAATGGAAGAGTTTTTGGAATATCAAAATTAGTCAGATTGGTTGAAAAGTACTCAAAGAGACTTCAGATTCAAGAAAGGCTGACAAAAAACATTGCAGATGAATTATACTCTCAAGGAATTAAGGGAGTGGCAGTGATGATAGAAGCGGAGCACCTTTGCATGAGGATGAGAGGAGTTAAAAACGACGCAAAACTAACCTGCTCTGCATTCAGAGGAATTTATGAGGATCAAAAAACAAAACAACAGATTATCGAGACCATACAAACCAGACCAGCATCACAAACTTGAGAATAACCTTCATCAAAAAATAAATAATCAGAAATTAGGGTTAATTCATGCCAGCACGAAATAATATTTTTGTACCAAAAGAATCTTGGCCAAAATTCAGTTGGTTTCTTATCGAATTTGCAATAGTTATAGCAGTAGCAATCATAATTGCATGGCAGACAAATCCACTCTATGAAGACTATGTTATAATGAATGGATGGGATTGTGAACAAGTTTCGCAGATAACTGATTGTTCAATTGCTGAGGAAGCTACAGTGAACCAAGAAGCACTAAACTGGATTTTCTGGGGAACAGTAGGGGCTGTATTTCTTATCTGGTATCTGTTGATACGTGGAATAGTTTTGAAGAAATACGTGTTATAGAACTAATTAGAATATTTTGTCATATCTGAAATTTTTGCTTTTGTGAATGCATTTTTCCTGTTTCTACATGATTCACACTTACCGCACTGTGATTTCAGATTCAAATAACAACTCCAAGTCTTGAAAATTTCATTACCTAAAACTTTGTGACCAGTTTTAATCAAATCACTCTTGGAGATTCCTTCTGAATATGGAGACCAGATCTTGATGTTTTTTCTAATCTTCTTTTTTATCCCATCAATCTCTCCTTGGTTTAATGCAGCCGCAAGCTTTCTTGAAAATTCTGGTCTACAGTCAGGATATTGGGTATCTCCTTTCTGTGCACCATATGCAACTAATTCTGCATTAAGAGTAAATGCCCATGCTGATGCTATGGACAAAAAGACGGCATTTCGTATTGGAACCACTATTGAATAATTGAATTTTTCTGGCATCTTTTTCTTTGTACTAGTAAGAACATTACTTTCACCATACAAGTTCTTCATGAAACTGATATCGAGAATCTTATGTTCTTTTAATTTTAGTAATTTTGCTATGCGTTTTGCAGCCTTTATCTCCTGAGATGCTCTTTGGCCATAAGCAAACGTAACTCCATACAACTGGTATCCTTTTTTCAAATATGACATCATGCATGCTGAATCTAAACCTCCACTTAGAATGATTACTGCTTTTTTCATTTTACTACTTTGACTATTTTAGGACCTTTGCTTGGTTTACAAATTACAATATTACAATCCACTTTTGCAGTTTTGAATCCCCTTTTCATTGACTCACCAATTTTTTTAATATGTTGTTTTTTACTAGCAAATGCAATTACTGAAGGACCTGCGCCACTAATTGTAACTCCAAGCGCTCCAGCTTTTAATGCATTTTTCTTCACATTATCATACCCAGGAATCATATGTTTTCTTGCAGGTTCAACTATTACATCTATAACAGACTGTCCAATCAAAACTGAATCCTTGATTAGAAATCCTGTAACAATGTTTGCAGCATTAGATAGATTCATGATTGAATCAGACAGTTTGACCATTTTTGGAATTACACCCCTTGAAACTTTCGTTTTCTTCTTTGGTACCTTGATTTGAGGAACTACAATACAAAGAGCCAGATCCTTTGGTGACTCTATTCTAATTACACTTAATGGATTAGAACTTACAATTACAAACCCACCTAGAACTGATGCAGCGACATTATCATAATGAATTGAACCAGCACTTGCTTTCTCGCCAATTCCTGCGTATGAAACAAGTTCATTTGGGCTTAGTTTCAGATTATACAGTTTGTTAATACCAATTACACATGCAGCCGCAGATGCTGCACTACTACCCATTCCATATCCGGGAGGTATTTTCTTCTTTATCTTAATTTCAATTCCACCACGAAGTCTTTTTTTTGTTTTAATTGCTTTTGCAACAAGTCCAGCAGTGTTCTGTTCTGGTTTTAATGGAATGTCATCCGAACTAACTATTGTAATTCCTTTTCCTTTTTTTGTTACAGTTACTTCATCATAAAATGCATCCAGTGCCAAACCAAACACGTCAAATCCTGGACCTAGGTTTGCCGTAGAGCACGGTGCACGAACTGTTACTGATTTTACCATTAGTCTTCTACTTCCTCGCCCAAGTTAATAATTCTGCTTAATGCACTTTCAAGGTTAACCATTCCCTCACCCGTAACATTTGATACTGGAATCAGATCATCAAGGAATTCATTTTTGTTTAGGCTCTGAAGCATGTCTGAAATAAGCGAAAGCGTTTCCCCATCAACTTCCTTTGCAACATCGTCTTCCAAATTATATTCATTTGATGACCACTCAAGTATTTTTTCCAGATTGTCTGGGATAAGATCTGTTTTTGTTAACACATTAACTGTTGGTAAATCCAAACGCAACCTAATTGATGTAGAGAGCAAACTTAACGATACAAAATTGGCCGGAGACGAAATCATTGTTCCATCATATAAGAACAGATTAACTTTTTCTTCAGCATTGAGATTTTTTACAAAGAATGGCCCACTGGTGCGATATGCGAACAGTTCAACTTGTCCAGGTGTATCAACCAATAGATAGTCTGGATTTATGGTATCAATCTCAGTTTGGATCTCATCAATCTTTGTTGCAATTAGATCATTTGCCATTATTAGAGATCCATTTGATCCGAGTTCGTATTGTTCCATCAGAGAGTTAAGATCAACATAATCTCTGACATCCACATCTGGAGAATATGGTAATTTGCCTACACCGGGATCCAAATTCAGCGTTACAGCAAATGATGAATTTTTGGCATAATATTCCTTAATTTTAGAAGTCAGTAATGACTTTCCTGCCCCCGCTGTGCCTGTAACAAAAATAACTTTCAATCTTTCGACAAAATATTTTTTTTATTAGCTTATATTTGAATCCATAAAAAAGACCACAATGAATTGGCGACTAGCAGTTATTCCTGCCACACTAATTCCTATAATTATAATTATTATCCAGTTTGATATCAAGCCCCAAGACGTGTTTGCCATAGGCATTGTTCCATTTACCTTGGCAGCACTCGCATTCATGGTAAAGCTTGGATTACAAGGAGTTAAACTAGCATACATTGCAAGAGCATTTCTTGGCCCATTTGATTCCATTAAACGTCTAACAGCGATGAGAGTAGGCAGTGAATTCATAAAATTCACTACACCAATGTTTGTCGGCGCTGAATTTGCTGTAATCTACTACATGAAAAAAAGAGGGATACCAACATCAAAGGCGTCATGGGTTGCATTACTTGATATAGTAACTGAGGTTTTTGCGGCAGGTGTTTTATCAATTCTCGCTGGAATTATTGCATTACTTAGTGGCGCTTATGTAGTTGCTGCCATAGTTTTAGGAACGAGTATAACCGTAACATTACTTTGGGTAGTTTTGTTCTTTGCATCAGCAAAGCACACATTTCAATTACCAAGAGTTTTAGCTAGTTTAATTACTAAATTGGGAAAAGAACGAGGTGAAAAATATGTTAAACAAACAAATGGATACATAGAAGAAGTTTGTACCATGAGCCGAGAAAATTTAGGCTCTCCAAAATCAAAGAAAGTTTTCACAGTTGGTTTCATCACATCTTTAGTTTCTTGGACGTTTTATGGAATTTCATTCTTAATTATAGCACACAGTGTTGGTTTTGCAATAGAGTTTTTTGATTCTGTGATGGCTGTAATGGCTGCAAATGCAATTGGAAATCTACCTATAACAGTTGGCGGTTCAGGTTTAGCTGAGTTTGGCATAGTAGCATATCTAAATAATTTGGATCCATTTAATTTTGTAATGCCAGAAAAGGGATTAGAATGGAATGCAGTTATTGGTTGGAGGATTGCTACTTATTATGTTCCAATCGTAGTGACATGGATACTCTTAGTGAAATTTGCATTAAGTAAAATTACTAAGGAAGTATAGGATATGAGCAATATGGATTTTGAAAATAAGGTAGTTGTGATTACAGGCGCATCTAGCGGCATTGGAGAGGCATCTGCCATCAAATTTGCTAAAATGCATGCAAACGTGGTTCTTGTTGCACGCAGAAAGGAAAAACTACTAGAGGTTGAAAAGAAAATGTCAAAATTTGCAGGAACATCTCTTGTATGCCAATGCGATGTTTCAGACAAAAATCAGGTTGAACAAATGGGCAAGAAGGTCCTTGATCAGTTTGGCAAGATTGACGTTCTAGTTAACAACGCGGGTTTTGTAATATATGGAAAAGTAAACGAATTATCAACCGAAGAAATTATTGCTCAAATGGAGACAAATTATTTTGGAATGATCCATTGCACAAAGGCTTTCTTGCCTCAGATGCTTGAGCAACGCTCTGGGCATTTTGTAAATGTCGCATCAGTCGGTGCAAGCTTTGGTGTGCCAGGCATTGCATCATATTGCGCAACGAAATATGCTATGCTTGGATTTTCTGAAGGTTTGCGTCATGAGCTTGAGGGAACTGGTGTTGGTCTTACTGTTGTAAGTCCAATAATGGTCAGGACTCCGTTATTTGATCACCCATCGTTTGAGAATTTTTCAAAATTCTCAACTGGTATTTCACTAAGCTCTGAAACTGTAGCAAAAGCAATTATCAAGGCTTCCAGCTCTTCAAGGCTTGAAATCGTTGTGCCACCAGTTGCAAGAGCGGGAATATGGTTCAAGCAAACATTCCCCTACTTTATCAATCCAATAATAGGTAATAGATTTAGAAAGCAGTTAGAAAAACGAGTTGATTAAGATTAAGGATTTTCATCTATCACTTTGAATTCTTTTAATTCAAACTGAATTATTGCATTAAGTGTAATTCCCTGCTCTTTCAAGTAATCCACAGTTTTTTTACTTAATGGAGCTTTTAGTTCATCCAACTTAAATTCACAAACAACTCCTTTTTCTAGATCATTAAGTTTGATTTGTTTTGAGAGTAACAATCCTTCTAGGATCGTAGTGCCTGCAATGGGTTCATAGACCTGTAAATCAACCTTATTCTCCTTCTCGTTTATGTCTAGAAAATATCCAGACGCAGTGTGTGTTTTTGGTTTACCGAATTTTGGGGCTTTGAGTTCAGCATCAATCTCTTCTGGAATCTTATCTTTCTTTTTAGCCATTTGTTTCAGTGATTATTATGCTTCTTTTTCTTTCTTACTTTTTTGCCACCATTCAAGGTAGTCATATTGCTTGTCAGCACGTGTTGATTCCTTACGTGATAATTTATATCGAATATCGCTAATCTGCTCTCTTGTTGCATACAATCCACATCTTTTACAGATGAAGTGCTTTGTAGAAGAGTCAAGTTTCATTGGGAAATCAATCTCATCTTCCATTTCTCTATATGTTGGGATTCGAAAATCTTTACCCTCTTCATATGCAGCCTCTGATTCTTGTTCTAGTGCTTCTCTTTTTTTCAGTATTTCTCGGTTTGTACATTCAGGGCAGTTTGGCAATAATGAAAACCGCTCGTTTTAGAATAAGAGTGTTATCAAAATATTTCAGATCTATAGTTTCCTGATGCGCGGATTAGCTCTTCATCCCTTACGGTCAGTTCGCCCATCGAAATACCGCGCATCAGTTAGAGTTATTTTTTTAACTCTAGTAATTATTTTTTGTCTTGTAAAAATTCGGCTGCAATTCTGGCTGTATTTTCTGCTCCATTTCCATTAAAATTCTTCGAAAATTGATTTACAGAGTCCAAAAAGCCATCATAATCACTTCTTAGTGTATTAATGGCTTGAATAATTTGGTCTCGGTTTTGTGCGATTATACCCAATTTTCTTTCATGTGCCCACTGGATCTGGTTTGTATGCTCATCATATATTGGAATTCCAATTATAGGCTTGGCATGATTTCCTAATATCTCACCCATCACAGTGTGTGAACCATTGATTACTGCATACTTGCAGACGTTTAAGACAGTCTCTTTTTCTTGTTCTGATAAGAAACCCTTGTCAATTTGTATCCAATCAACCTGTTTTTCCACAGCTTCAGAAATTGAATATTTTTTACCATCTTTACCCAAAACCACATCCATCTGTGGGTCATCAATTGCATGTGAAACTACCCTTTTTTCATTATTCATTTGGTTTTGATGAAATACTTCATCAAATCTTTCTCCTGTTCCCTCGTTTGTTGATTTATTACCAGTTTTCATCCAATATCCAAAATCAGAATTTTTAACCAGCATTTCCAATTCACTATTTTCTTTTCTTTCAATTTTTTTGTTGTTTAAAAAATGACCAACAAAGGTAACTTTATCTTTTACATCATCTGTAAAATTTAGATTATATTCACACATTGTGTATGGTGGTGGAGAATCAGCAACAATTATTTTTGTTGCCTTTGAAATCTGTTTTGCAATAAAAGAGAGAGCTGGTTTAAAATAAAATCTTGATTTCCATAACTTTGGTTTGAATTGGTTAGTGACAAAAATACTGGTAATGTTTCTATTGTTAGCAAGAACATTTGAGCCCATATCGCCGTCGTTTATAACCAAATCAAATTTTTCACTATCAAAAAACTTTCTCTCTTCCTTAAGATATCTTGAGATCTGGGTAACTAGTGGTTTGTTATCTGAAACTGGGGCAAGCAAATTTAACATTGACAGCGTGACGCTAGGACCCATCTTCCCATCAATGGGTGTAGGCATTAAAATCTCATGTATATTTTCTTTTTTTGTAGGAAATTTTTTGTATAATTTTTCAAGAATTTCTCCCTTACTAAAAAAATGTGTTTCTAACTCATTGCCCATCATTTCAATTAGCGAATCATTTAATCTCATCATTCTTGAATAATGCCCATTTCCCCACGGATAGATGAACTGACCTATCTTCTTCATAGTTTTAACTCAAATTTCCCGTTTAAATTTTCAGTGTTTTACTTGAAGAGTGTCTAATACTTCATGAAGCATATTAGGACCAAGTTTCACAACAACAGCTTTTTTGCTATTCAGTATAGCGTTTACAGCCGTATCTGTAAATTTCATCTTTTGATACGTTTTCTTTTTTCGCAAAACACTCTCAATTTTTACCACAGATTTTTCCAAGCCAATCTCTCTCGCATTATCAAATATCTCCGAACCAATGCCAGATAGAGGAATGTATGGTATCAGTCCATTCTCAAATGCACTGATTTGCAGTTTTTTAATGAAATCTGATCTGAACAAAAGTGGAGATACAGGCAGTTCAACATGTGAGATCTTTTCTTTAGTAGCAATTTTTGAGAGAACTTTTAACAAAAGAGTATTCTTTGTTGTCAAGTTACTGCCAAATGTTGGAACATTATAGAATTCTATTTCTGAGCTTGTCTTCAGTATACGCGGTAAAATTTTTTGCAGAATCTTTAACAAATCAACTATTTCTTTATGTTTTTGGTAAAAAACTACAATCTTTACTTCAAAGCCTTGCTTGATTGTTTCTAGACAAGCAAGCGCTGAAAATTCATCAAAAATCCCACATACAACTTTTTGATTTTGTGAATTATTAACAGCCCCATCAAGCCCTTTGTCGTTAAATATACTAACATATGCGTTGGATTTTGTTATGTAAGTAAATAGAAGCTTATCATGTTTTTCTTCTGTTCCGGGTCTTGCATCAATTTTTTTATTACTTTCAATGAGTGATGATGTTGCAGACAGTTCTACATCCTTTGTTACATATCCTTTTGGATTACCATTTACGCTAACATAGAATTTTTCCCCCCTCAGTAAAAGGCTGGATCCAACTCGCGTAATTTCATCGACAACAGTTTTGAAATTATTTTTAATTTGTTTTCCGATTACAATTTGTTCAATCCCGAATAGAAGATTGATTGCTGTGGAAGCAAAAACAGGATCATTTGCATCTACAAGTATTAAATTACCATCTCTAGAAATTTTGCCAAAGTTTTGATTCTGAATCTTTAAAATTTTTTTGATGTTTCTCACCAATAGACTAATGTTATTTTCGGCAAATAATGATGGGAAGACTATCACAAAAGTGTCATTGCTCATTCAATCTTTTACTTTGTGGGTGTTTATATTTTACAATATTTCTTAATGGCAGCTAATTCTCGCATAATTATAATACCTCACTGCCTAATCAAACTCATGGTAAAATTTACTCAAAATGAATTAGATGCTGTAAACAAGACGCTAAATACACCAGAAGAATGCCTAACATGGGCATTTGATAATTTACATCCGAAACTTGCAAAAGCATCTAGTTTTGGTGCAGAAGATGCAGCAATTATAGATATGATGTTTAAAATAAATCCTCAATCTAGATTATTTACGCTAGATACAGGAAGACTGCCACAAGCAACTTATGATACAATGGATGAAATTAGAAAACGATACAATACAAAGATTGAAGTGCTTTTTCCTGACGCAGTAGAGGTTGAAGAGATGGTAAATGAAAAAGGGTTGAATCTATTTTATGACAGCGTTGAGAACAGAAAACTTTGTTGTGCTGTTAGAAAAGTTCATCCAATGAATAAAATGTTAAAAACACTTGATGGATGGATCACTGGTTTGAGAAGTGATCAGAATCAGAATAGATCAACTGCTAGAATGCTTGAAGTTGACGAAATGCATGATGGTATTGTAAAGGTTAATCCAATAATAAATTGGACATATGATCAAACTTGGGAATACGTAAAGAAAAACAGTTGCCCATATAACAAAATGTTAGATCAGGGATATCCAAGTATCGGCTGTGAACCATGTACTAGACCAATCAAGATCGGGGAGGATGTTCGATCTGGTCGTTGGTGGTGGGAAAATGATGGACAGAAAGAGTGTGGGTTACATATGGACCACAACAAGTAAATAATTAACAAAAAGAGGCTCCACATGATAAACGCACACGGTGGAAAACTAATTAACAGAAATACAAGCAGTGATCCAACTGGTTTATTCCCAGTGTCCATTTCCGCTGATTTGGCAAATGACGTTGAAAATATTGCAGATGGAATATTTAGTCCATTGGAAGGATTTCTTACAAAACAGGATTTTGATTCCGTAACAGAAAAAGGACGATTATCTAACGATACTGCATGGACAATTCCAACCGTATTAGATTTTGATGAAGATACTTGTAAAAAGATGAAAGAAAGTGGCGATGTTCTGCTAAAAGATCCTTCTGGTGTGGGTATAGCAATTTTACATGTTGAAGATACATTTTCCTTTGACAAACAAAAAACTGCAAATTGTGTTTATGGAACTAATGATGATTCACATCCTGGTGTTGCTAAAACAAACTCTATGAATGATTTTCTTGTTGGTGGTAAAATTGACTTTATACAAAGACCAAATGATACTGAGATTCGAAAACATCGAATGACACCGAAAGAGACCAGAGAATCTTTTGAACAAGCAGGGTGGAAAAAAATAGTTGCATTTCAAACACGAAACCCACCACACGTAGCACATGAGATGCTTCAAAAAACAGCAATCACGACTAGAGATGGCGTTTTTGTTAATCCATTAATTGGCAAGAAAAAATCTGGTGATTTTAAAGATGAAATTATTGTAAAAGCATACGAAACAATGATTTCAAATTATTATCCTGAGAACAGATGCCAACTTGCAACATTGCACACAGAAATGAAGTATGCAGGACCAAAAGAGGCAATTCATCATGCAATTATGCGACAGAATTATGGTTGCACAAACATAATAATCGGTAGAGATCATGCTGGTGTTGGAAAATTCTATGATCCATTTGCAGCACACAAAATCTTTGATGATTATCCAGAATTAGATATAGAACCAATTTTCTTTCCAGCATTTTTCTATTGTAAGAAATGCCTTACATTTACAAATCCAAAAGTATGTCCACATGACACAGACGCTAGAGAACAAATAAGTGGAACAAAACTACGTGAATTGATCCAGAATGGCGAATCGCCATCAGAGTATATCCTAAGACCGGAAGTTGCCAAAGTAATAATTGACTTTGAGAAACCATTTGTTGACTAGATATTTATCCAGTTCAGAGTTAAGTTGAGCATGAACCTAAAACCCTATTTTATAATTTTATTAGCATTTGGAATTATTCCAGCATTTGCTCAAGAACAAACAAATCCAACACTAGCAATGGTAAATTTTGATATTGACTATACTGAATTCAACAGAACAGCAAGGGATGCAGTAATTACTTCATTTGATGAAATTCATGATGTTAGCTGGCAAGTTAATCTTGATAATAAATTACTGTATGGAAATCCTAACGGAAATGGTGTGATTCGATTTTATGATGCATCTGTTGAGGATAAGTTTATTGAGATTGGGATGGGCAGTCCTCCTAACAAAAAATTTTGGATTGCAATACAATTGCCTGAAGAGGGTTACATAGTCATACATGACAAACTAGACAGAGGCTGGGCGTCTAGTGCAAAAGTTATCTTGGCTTATTCTGATTCAGCTGGGTTAACTGTAAACAATGGTGAAAGAATAGTCCTTTCAAATCTAGACATTGAAGACTTTGAGATTAAATCATATTTAGTTTGGGGAATGGAAGCATCACAAGATCCTCCAGCAGCAACTTCCGGATATCTGAACTTGGAAATACTGTCAGGTGATCCAAAGGAGGGACCATTACACATGTTCCCATTTATGCTGGTTGGCTGTATTGGAATTGGCGTCGTGATACTTTTAGTCACTAAGAAGCGTTCTTAGCATTGTAATAACTGCAAGAACTTTTAATTTTACAAACATTACACATTGGTGATATTGGCTTACAGATGTTTTGACCATATTTTACGAATGTCTCGTTAATATCAAGCCAAAGATTTTTGGGAATAATTTTCATCAATTCAAATTCTGTATCTTCTGGAGTTTTTGTTTGAACCAAACCCAATCTGTTTGAAATCCTGTGTACATGAATATCAACTGGTATAGCAGGTTTTTCATAAGCATAAACCAGAACACAGTTCGCGGTTTTTCTTCCAACTCCAGGTAATTCTATTAATTTCTCTAGATTATCTGGAACCTTACCCTTATATTTAGAATCAATTATTTTTGCTACTTCAATAATTCTTCTTGCTTTTACATGATAGAATCCAATTGACTTGATAATTTTTTCAACATCTTTTACTTTTGCATTTGCAAGTTGCCTAGAATTTTTATAGACTTTAAACAGATCCTTTACAATTCTACTAGTGGCCTCGTCTTTTGTTCTGGCTGATAATATAGTTCCTATAAGGATACTAAATGGACCACGATTCTCTGCGTTATGTAAATCTTGTAATGCAGTAATTCTTGGTGGTTTGACTAGATTCATTGTCTTTATCATACCATTAAGAATTTTTTTCATACGTAGATTTGGCGTACAAGTCTTATATTTGTAGAAACTTGTATGATTAATGGAACTTACAAAGGAAGAGCAATCTGCATTAAACGGTGAAAAAGGTGATGTGTTACAAACTGCATATCGTATTCTTCTAGCCACAGGTGAGGCCACCAATGCAGAGAAGTTGATTCCAATCACATGGGCTCATCTATCAGGCGTCAATTATAATACAATTGGAGACGCTGGTGAGGAGTTTCTTAAAAAATTAAGTCAGGATGCAAAAGTCAAAGTAAAAACCACTTTAAATCCAATGGGTTTTGACTTTGATCACATTTCAGAGTTTGATCACATTGATGATGATTTTATTGACAAACAAAAAAGCATCAAAGACTCTTACATAAAGATGGGCGTAGAGCCAACATTTTCCTGCACTCCTTATGACATATATGATCTTCCAGAAAAAAACACTCAAGTTTCCTTTGCCGAGAGTAACGCAGCAATTTTTGCAAACTCGCTTGGCAAACTAAAAACAAACAAAGAAAGCGCATTCAGTGCTTTAGCAAGTGCCCTTACCGGTAAGAGTCCTTATTCTGATCTGAGAAAGGATGAAACTAATTCTCCTTTAACCATTAGAATGAAATTAGAAAATCCAAATGAGTTAGATTTTGGGTTACTTGGATTTTTTGCAGGCAAAGTTGGTGACTCGTCAGTAAACATTTCAGGAGTATCTCAACCAGATCGGCGCAGTTGTAAAGCACTTTGTGGAGGAATGGGAACTTCTGGAACATGTGCAAAATTTCAATTTACAGATGATGAAGAAACTAATTCTGAAAAAATTGATTTTGGAAAAGAAGAAATGAACAAAATACACGATGAGTTAAACACCACTGATAAAGGAGATCTTATAACTCTCGGAAGTCCTCAATTAGGATTACAAGAACTATCTGATCTATCAAAGATGCTTAAAGGTAAATCATTTCAAAAAAGATGCATGATATTCTGTTCAAGAGCAGTGCAACATCAAGCAAGAAACCTAGAGTATACAAATGAAATTGAAAGAGCAGGCGGAGAAATATTATCAGATTGTTGTACCTGTTTAACACCACTTATTGATACAAATCAGACCGATGCTGTCACTACAAATTCTGTCAAGGGTGCATACTACCTTAAAAATTCTACAGGTGTAGACGTAAATCTAAAACCTCTCTCTAAAATTATAGAGGAAGATACTAAATGACTAAAGTGATTGTTCAAGGTAAGGCAAGAGGAACTGTTCTCAAGACTAGTAACCCAATCAATTTTCTGGGTGCAGTTGACAAAAAAACAGGAATTATTCACGACCAGAAATATGATATTTTTGAAAAAACAATCAAAGACTCGATTCTAGTGTTTCCATATGGAATAGGAAGTAGTGTTGGAGCTTATACAATCTATTCACTAAAAAATTCCAATTCTGCTCCACTTGCTATGATTTGCAGGAAAGCTGATCTAACTGTTGCATCAGGATGCGCATTAGCAAACATTCCAATGATTGTTGTTTCTAGCGAACAATTTGATTTAATTGAGAATGGAAAAGAAATACAGATTGATACTGAATCAACAACAGTTCTAAATTGATTTCTTAATACCACTATCTGTAATCTTACTTGAACCGGTAGGAAGCGCCCTTACATAATCATCAATCGTAAATAATTTCTGAAGCTTATCATCTGCCTGATTAAACTCGGCCCTAATCTTTTTTGCAACATCTGAAATTGAAGAGCCACCAGGTTCAATTATTGCATAACATACACAGTTTTTCTTAATTGGTGCCGGTGGACCACATATTAGTAAAAAATCTTCATCTTCTTTCATAATTCCCACTGCAAGTTTTAATGATGCGATTTTGATAAAATTTCTTGTACCATAGATCATAAAAGATCCCTTTCCCATTGATTGCCCTGTAGGAGCTGCTTTTTTTACCTGATCTGGGTTTACCCAGAAACTATTCAGACCATGTGCTGATGTTTGCCATGCACGACTAAAGCAAACAGTCGCGTGTGCTGTTTCTTCAAGACTAAGTGGCACCAAAGTCTCACTCCTATCTTTTAGTATGAAGAACGGAGAACCATTTATTTCAGCGTGAAAAATTTTGTCGTTGTTTTCCATATGTTTTCTAATTAATGCAGAATTAGATGAGCTATCTCTACCCCCCACTGCCAATATTCCATCAGATGTGAAGAACCACCTGTATCGCTCGTACCAACTCTTCTTTCTTATATCAGAAAAACCAACAGTACCTTTTGCAATTTCGCCTTTCTCAATTGTTTTCTCTAGATGATCCTCTGTTTTTTCGATTAATTTCTCAATTGAGCCTATGGCACCCTTCTGCTTCTTTGATTCATCAAAAAGTATAGACGCTGTACTTGGGAGTGTGGCATCAAGCTCAATCTTTACTTTTGTATCATTAATTTTCAATATTGGAATACCCTTTTCCTTTACAAGTTCTACATTTTGCTTTTTGAGAGACTCGATAACTTTAGGATCAGTGATTTTTGATCTTCCCTCTGATTGCATTGAAAAAAGCAGGTTTGCCACATCTGCAAGACTCTTTGATTTTTCCTGAACTACTGTAATTGCATTCTTTTGCTCTTCTAACCTATTTTGTAGTTCGGAAATTTTCTTTTCTGATTCTTCACTGTATAACGATTTTCCTTTCTGTAAAATCTGTTCAGTGAAAATTATATCAAGACCTTCGTTAAAACTGGAAACCTCTCTCGCTTTTGTATTATCATCAGAAAATCTAATTGGAAAAACATCTGATTCCTCTGCATCAGTAATGATTGTGGGATCATGTGTTCCATTAATTACATTAGAAATTGTTGTACTTGTTACATCAAACAAAGATTCAAACTCCTCATCTGATATATTATTACTTGGTTTTGTACGATCAATTGACGATAGCCTAATTATCTCTTCAACATATTTTTTTGGCAGTCCAAGACCTCTACCAATAATCTTTCCAATGCTTGTTGATGTTGAAAGAGTTTCCTTGAATTTTTCTTTATTTAGATCTATTACATCAATTCCGTCCTGTGGGGGTGGTTTGTATTCAAGACCAATCCGTAATTGTCTATGTCTGACATCAATGGAGTGCATCAGCGCAAGAATCTTTTTACTATAACTACATAATAACATATTTCCCTGACCAAAAAATTCTACAATAAGCACGAATCTACTGTCAAAGTTAGAGAATGTCATATAGGCGATACGCTCTGTACCAATCTGCTCAATTTTTTCAATCTTTGATCTAAGAAGATCACTTCGTAATCGTCGTAAAAGCTTGTTTGGCTCAATTGGGTCAATTTTTTTACTAGTTGTCCATATTCCCATATTAGAAACCATCAGCATTACATCTGGTTTATCTGGATGCCGCATCTTGAAAAGTAGACTATTTCGATTTATTCCATAAATATTACTCACATAACAACCCTCTACTTTCTCTCCGATCTCCTTTATCAAAAATGCCAATTCAATCCCTGCAAGTGTCATAGAAGTAAATACTAGAACAGGTGATTATACTCTTACTATTTCAAATACAATTACCTACTTGACAAAGATTTTAAACGAGACCAAAGGAGTCAATCTAGAAAATTAATTGGCTAGATTTAAGAAAAGAAAATGGGGTTCAGAAAAACCAGACGACGTTGAAAAAAAACAAGCACCTCCTTCAGAATCCGATACACCACCAACAGAATCAGAATCCGATACACCACCAACAGAATCAGACCCTGAAGAGACAATTGAAGTAGATGTTGGTGGAAAAATTGAGGAAAGAGATCCAAAGAAAGAATCTAAACCAGAAGAGAGTGCAGAGGATAAATCCGCAACAAAAAAACTAACTGATAGGCTATTTTGGATGCGTGTTGTGTTCTCAGTTATAGGTGGAATTGTAGCAACTTTTGTATTCGAAGATATTGAAGATGTAGAAGAAAAAAGATGGACATCAATAGGATTTATGATCATGCTTTTCATAGCAACTGCCATTATTGCAAAAACATGGAGAATTAGAATTCCAAACAGAAAGAAGTATATCACAACTGGAATTGGTAGCTTTGTTTTCCTTTACCTATTCACTTGGATAGTATCATTTACTATAGTAAACCTTGGAACAAGTTCTAGTGTAATTCCATTCCCATAACCTAGATGTGATTAAATGTGGAAATATAAGACACCTGGGATTCCAGATGAAGAATTTGAAAGAACAGAATCAGTTCCAATCACCAAAGAGGAAATAAGGGCTATACAGATTAGTAAAGCTAGATTATCTCCAGGCCAAACTGTACTAGACATAGGATGTGGCAGTGGTTCAATCACTGTCGAAGCAGGATTACAGGTTGAATCAGATGGAAAAGTAATAGGTGTTGATCTTGATCCTAATGCAATAGAACTGACAAATAGAAATCTCAAAAAGTTTGGTGTAGATAATGCAACCTTAATTCTAGGCAATGCAAAAGAGAAAATTTCTGATCTGCCAGAAGCGGATGCAATCTTCATAGGTGGAACTGGTGGTGACACACAGGAAATTGTACAACTTTGCGAGCATAAGTTAAAGTCTGGAGGCAGAATTGTTATCGGCGTTATTCTAATTGAGACATTATATGCTGTATTGCAAACCATTGAAAAATTAAAGTTTGATTCTATTGACATTACGCAGATTACTATTGGAAAAAGCCGTAAGACTTCTACTGGCACTATGATGCTTGCAAGAAACCCAGTTACCGTCATATCTGCGACAAAATCTTAATCTAGATTTTTAATTGGGGCTAGGACACGTTTTTCATGCCTGAATTGGTTGGAATTGGAGTTGGTCCTGGCGATCCAGACTTGCTTACAGTTAAGGCTGTAAAAGCAATTCAAAGCGCTGACACAATAATGTGTCCTGCATCAGCAGAAGATAGACCTAGTATTGCTTTATCAGTTGTTGACTCGTTAATTGATAAATCAAAAAATCAAGAAATTGTAAAGTTAATTTTCCCAATGACTAAAGATAAAGATATTCTTGAAGCACATTGGAAAGAAAATTCAAAAATCATGGCAGAAAAAGTTTTGTCAGGAAAAAATGTTGTCTATCTGACAGTTGGTGATCCTTATCTATACAGTACTTGGATATACATGCACAGAGAAATCAGTCAGAATCATCCTGATATGAAAATTACTGTAATACCTGGAATTGTTTCTATGTTTACATTTGCATCTAAAGTTGGAATAAGTATAGCAGAAGGGGCAGAAAAAGTTGCAATTATTCCATCATGTTATGATCTTAGTTCTGTCAAAGAGATTGCAAAACATTCTGAAGTTCTAGTATTTCTTAAAGATGGTCGCTATTTTGATCAAGTGATTGAACTAGTTAGAGAGTCTGGATTCCCTGATGATTCTATATTTGCAATTGGACAAGATTTAGGAACAGACAAAGAAATTATCAGAAAATTAAGACTAGGTGATGTAAATGATGACACTCTTACTACAAAGTACTTTTCAATTCTGGTGATAAAACGTGTCTAAGGTATATTTTGTTGGTTGTGGTCCTGGTGACCCTGATTTAATCACAATAAAGGCAAAAAAACTGGTTCAGAAAGCAGATGTCATAGTTTATTCAGGCTCATTGATTCCTCCTGAGATTTTAAAATATAATAAAAAAGGAAAAAAACATGATGCAGCAAAACTTGTTCGCGAAGAAATATTTGATTTACTTTTAAAAAACTCGAAGAAAGGAAAAATAGTTGTTAGATTACATGATGGCGATCCTGCAATTTATGGTGCAATCAGAGAACAGATAGATAATCTAGAAAAAGAGGATGTAGAATCAGTTGTTGTGCCTGGCGTCACATCATTTTTAGCCTCTGCGGCAGCACTTGGAACTCAACTAACCCTACCTGGTATTACACAAACAATGATCATTACACGTGCAGAATCAAGAACTAAAGTTCCAAAGCGAGAAAAAATTTCTGAACTTGCAAAACATCAATCAACATTGATTTTTTATCTAAGTGTTCATCTATTAACTAAGATTACAAAAGAGGCTATTTCTGGTGGATACAAAAAAACTACACCTGTTGCAGTAGTCTACAAAGCAAGCAGAAAGGATCAAAAAATAATTCTTGGAACACTTGAAGATATTGCAAGTAAGGTAAAGGCTGAAAGAATCACAATGACAGCTATTGTCATAATTGGCGACGTGATAAAACCAAAATCATATGAATATTCAAAACTATATGATAAAACATTCAGTCATGGTTTTAGGCAAGCAAAATCTAACAAGAAAACGAAGTAACCTTAGTCCTAACACCGATTTTTCTTAGTTTAGACTCGAATTTTTTTGCATTACCTGTAGTAAAAATTCGAAGTTTGTTTTTTAGATTTTTATTATTGTCATTTCGTTGTGAGATTCTCTGTGCCACTCTTATTGCAGGATCTAAAAATCTTACACTAGGAAATGCATTTTCAAGAATAGGGCGCAGAAATGATAGATGTGTGCTAGATAATGTTGCAACATCAATTTTATGTTGTTGAAATTTCTTTTCTAGTACTTTTTGGATTATCGTAGAGCAGTACTCTGGCCTATCGATAAATTTTCCTGTTTCAACAAGATCGACAAGGCTTGATGAGTTTATCTTAATTATCTTATTTTTCTTTGATCTAATTGTTTCTCTGATATAATCATCAATTTCTGAACTCCTAACAACTGACTCTGTTGCAAGAATCGCTATATTATGAGATTTTTTACTTGCAGAGATTTTTTTTAGTGGAGGAAGTACGTTGATTATTCCTTTTGGCAGTTTATCTCTTAGTATGAGTGATGGTGTGTTTGATGCAAGAACAATCAGATCTGGATTGAACTTTTTTGAAATTGTATCAAGTGATTGATTGATGATTTCTAACAGTTGTTTTTTTGATTTTTTTCCATATGGAAAGTTTTTCTGATCTGCAAAATAGATAATATCAGACTTGACCTTTTTTTGGATTTCCCTTATAATTGATAATGACCCAAATCCAGAGTCAAACACTACAATTCTCATTCATTCATTCCTCGGTTGTGAGCTTAATTTAGCCTAATGTTGATCTTAATACACACCTTTGATTAAGAAGCTTTTTTTTGATAATTACGCATGCCGTCATTTCATAAGACATGGGCACAACAAGAAACCGCTAGTATGGTTGATAAGTTTCGTGATACAGTTAAGCCTCAAGGCGCACTTAAACCACGAATACAAAATGCTGTGAATAAATTACAGGTTCAAACCACAAAGATGGATACAATGTTGACCAAACTGGATCAACGTGACCAACAATTATTCAAGCGTATAGTTACATCCGTACAACAGCACGATACATCTGCAAGCAAAGTTCTATCAAATGAGCTAGCAGAAATTCGTAAAGTTAAGAAAATGCTTGGTGGTGCAAGAATGTCACTTGAGCAAGTTCAATTAAGACTCAGTACTATACACGACCTTGGCGATGCTATGGTTGCAATAGGACCAGCAATGACTACCATGAGAGGCTTACAGTCTTCATTAGGTAAGTTCATGCCAGAGGCTGATTCAGAATTGAATTCAATGACTCAAACACTAAATGGTCTAATGACAGATTCACTCTCCGGAGATGCATTCAACATGGAATCTGATGTTTCAAATGAAGAAACAGATAAGATTTTACAGGAAGCATCAGCTGTTGCAGAACAACAGACTGGAGATAAATTCCCATCAGTACCATCACTAGATGAATTACCTTCACAAACTAAAACTTCTTCAACACCAAACTCTATGTTTGAATAAAAGTAGTTCATATCCCTTTATTTTCATTATTTCTTTCCAATGTAGCTCAAACACATTTTGATAAACTGAATCATTTCTGATCTGCCCATTTTTGACTTGCCTTTTTTCCTGTTAACAAACGTGGATGGTATTTCCAAACCACGAAAGCCTTTTTGTTTTAATTGATACAGCATTTCAATTTGAAATGCAAATCCATCAGACTCGATTTTATCGAATTCAATATTCTGAAGTGTTTCCCTTTTGAACATTCTAAAACCACTAGTTGAATCTTTAATGTTTATTTTTGTAGATATTTTAGCAATAATTCCTGCGAATGAATGTGTTATCTGTCTTCCAACTCCCCAACCAACTATTGATGAACCAGGCATATGTCTACTAGCAATCACAAAATCATATGCTTCAATTTCTTGAAGCATTACCACAATTTCCGATGGGTTATGAGAGTGATCTGCATCCATTTGGACAATTAAATCTGAATCTATTTTTTCTAGAACATGATTAAACCCATCTTTGTATGCAGCACCAAGACCCATTTTTGTCGGTCTTTGAATTAAAGAAATTTTCTGAAACTTCTCACTCAAATCACTCACTATACCTGCAGTACCATCAGGTGAAGAATCATCAATAATTACAACATGTAATTCATCTACTACGGGTTTTATTTTTGAAAATAATTTTTCAATTAGACTTTGTATAGTCTCTTTTTCATTATATGTTGGTATGACTATAGCAAGTTTCACAATATCTCAACATGTTCTTTTAAGAAATATTTTGTTATTCAAGGAAAAGCAGTTTCTTTTGATAAGATAACCTCTAATTCAGAAATTTTGACACGATTCTGAGTCATATCATCTCTACGTCTAATTGTAACAGTATCATCTTCTTTCGTTTGATGGTCAACAGTAATAGCAAATGGTGCGCCAATCTCATCTAATCTACGATATCGTCTTCCAATTGCGCCAGAGTGATCTAAAAATGAATCAAATTTTGTTCTGATCTGACGATAAATTTCATCAGTTTTTTCTGCCAAACCATCTTTTTTCACTAATGATAAGACTCCTACATGTGTAGGTGCTAGATATGGTTTAATTGATAAAACCATTCTATCGTTTTCTTTATCTTCTCTCAACGAATGTTCTAATATTGTGTAGATACTTCGATCAATTCCCATAGAAATTTCAAATACATGTGGCAGAACTTTTTCATCATTATCCATGACCTCAAACTTTTCTTTGCTTTTTTTAGCATGACTTGATAAATCATAATCTGATCTATAGTTACATGCGACCAACTCTAACCAGCCAATTGTCGTATTAACTTCAAAATCAAAGGCAACATCTGCATAGAAGGCTTTTTCTTTATCACCAAGTTTTCTGAATCTACTTTTTTCCATATCAACTCCTGTTTTTTGATAAAACTCTGCAAGTAATCCAAGGTAATATGCAACAAATTTGTTAGGAACAACGCCTTTCTCAACTGCTTCTTTACAAGTTAATGATTGTGTTTGATCTGTTAGTTGAATGTGAAGAATAGTATTTTCAACTTCAGCAAATTTTTCTAAATCATCAAGTTTTTGTGGATTACAGAAGATCTCAATTTCAGCCTGATAAAACTCTCTTAATCTTAATAGACTCTGTCTAGGTGCGATCTCATTTCTGAAACTTTTTCCTACTTGTGCAATACCTAATGGTAATTTTCCTCGCATAGTTTTGAACAATCTTGGAAAATCTACAAATATTGATTGACATGTCTCTGGACGTAGATAGGCTTCTTCATCTTCAGGTCCAATTCCAACTCTAAACATCATATTGAATTTTTTTGCAGAATCGAATTCTCCCTTACATTTTGTACAAACAATTTGTTTTTCATGGACCATCTTATCAAAATCTTCTAGATCAGCACTTTCTGGAATCTCTATGTTTGAAACTTCAGAAATTAATTTATCTGCTCTATACGTTAATCCACATTTCTTACATTTTATGATTGGGTCTGAAAAATTTCCTAGATGACCTGATGCCTCAAATACTGACTTTGACATAATCTGTGAGCCATCAATTTCTATCATCCTATCTCGTCTTACTAATTCACGTCTCCATAATTCTAGAAACTTGTTTTTTACACTAACACCAGTTGGACCATATTCCCAAAATCCAGCTTTAGCATCACCATAAACCTCACAACTAGGAAAATAAAACGCTCTTTCAAGTGCAAGCTTCATAACGCTTTCGTAATTCATGCTACTTGTACCAATTATTCATAGCATAAATGCCTAATTAATCATACAAGTGATTTTGCCTGCTTAATGTTCTCAAAATCATCCCGTATGTCGTCAATTGGTGTTTCCAAAACAATCGGAATGTTATTCTCATTCATAATCTTAATAATCTCTCCCAGACCCTCTTTTCCAATCTCTCCAATACCTATGTGGTCATGCCTATCTCGATTTGAGTTCAGTTCTCCTTTAGAATCATTCAAGTGCAAAATCTTCAGATTTTTTATTCCAACGGTCTCATCAAATTTTTTCATTGTGTTCTTTACGGTGGACTTTGTTCTCAAATCATATCCAGCTACAAATGCATGACATGTGTCAAGACACACTCCAAATCTTTTTTTTGGCTTACATTTTGAAAAGATTTCTGCAAGTTGTTTAAAATCAGAGCCGACAGAATTTTTCTGTCCAGCAGTATTTTCTAATAGAATCATTACATCCGCCTTTGTCTCTGCAACCTTGTTTAATGCATCAGTCAATCTCTTTATTCCATTTTCTTCTCCTGAACCCTTATGACTTCCTAAATGAGTGACAAGATATGGTATACCTAACCTATCACATCTCTCAACTTCTTTTATCATAGATTTGATAGATTTTTGATAACCATCATCTTCAGGCGAGGAAAGATTTGGTAAATAAGGCATGTGTGCACATATAGCCATCCTGTCAATTTCTGATGCTTCTAATTTTTCTTTGAACTTTTCTGCATCTTTCATATCCAAATCTTTTGCAAACCAACTACGTGGATTTCTTGTAAAGATTTGAAATGCACTACATTCACGATTAATTGCATTAGTAATTGCCATATCAATAGACCCAGAAATTGAGACATGAAGACCTATTCTCATAATTTTCAAAGATCATATCACAATTTAAACCAGCGATCACCAAGTGACCTAATTTATTTATTGAAATTTTTAAACTAAGTTGGTGAAGTAGAATTATGCTTAATCTAGGAACTGATGAGATTGTTAAATATCCATTTTTAGCAGAGGCTGGAAAATATCTAAGTGATAAAGGATTTTCACTAGAACAATTTGGAACTGACCCAGATCTGAAAAAAATTGTTAACATGGCAGTTGAGCGTATAAAAATCTCAACTGAGGGAAAGATATACAGCTCAGATGTATCAGAAAGCAATTCATCATTACCAATGGAAGTATTTTCATTTCTGATAGCAGTTATTCTATTAAAACTGACAGGAAGGCACACTCTTATTCGAAGATTTTCTCTAGCAGAGGCAAGACGTTCAGAAAGATTTCTTGAAAAAGATTTAGCAAGCTATAACGACAAAACAAAAGAAGAATTAGCTCTCAAAATAATGCATGATCTTTTCTCAATTACAATACAAAAAAAAGACGATGATTTTATTATCCCAATTTCGAACTATCTGAAACATTCAATTAACTTTCACGAACGTGAATGGAAATTAATTAATAGAAAAATAGACAGTGGTAACGTCTTTCTAACATCTCATGAGACAGTTAGACTTGTAAGAAAAGAGATTGACAGGTACATCTCGATGAAAATACATTCTGCAAACACGCCTGAAATGATAGAAGGTTTCCAAGAACATGTTGATAGCTTGAGAAATCTTGCAAAAAAGTTTGAAGTTAAGATGGTTGAGTCATCAGAATATCCACCATGTATTAAACACGCAATAGAAGTCCTAGAGAAAGGAGAGAATCTTCCACATTCTGGAAGATTCATGCTAGCAACTTTTTTGTTTGCAAAAGGTCAACAGGTAGAACAAATTGCCCCACTATTCAAAAACGCACCTGATTATAATGAAAAAGTTACACTGTACCAGTTAAATCATCTTTCGGGAAAAATTAGTACAACAAAATATGCATGTCCATCATGTGAAAAACTAAAGAGCCAGGATCTCTGCTTTGCAATTCCTGAATGTGATAATATTATCAATCCAATACAATTTGGAAGAAAGCGAGTTTAGATGAACGATAAAGATATTGAACTGTTAGAGGAATCATTTAAAAAATTCTATTTTGATCATTTCAATCTAATTCACGTTCCAGAAAATCCAAACCAAAGAGAATTCGGATTTCAGAAATTTGGTTCTGGTATGAATAGGCACATTTCCCTTAAAACCGACAAAGAACTTCATCTTCTCTTAATGCAAAAAGTACCATCTGATGTTTATGTTTCAAATGCCTGTTATTCATTTCCTAGTCTACCCATGAATGAAAAAGACTGGAAAAATGCAGAATTAATTTTTGACATTGATGCAAAGGACCTTGATGTTAAGAGCAGAGAAAAACATTCTTGTGTTAAATGTGCAGAATGTAACGAAGTTTCTATACTACAACCATCATGTCCTAGGTGTCAATCCAATAAACTTTCAAAAATAACTCTATCATGTAATGATTGTATTACAGAAGCAAAAGATCAAGTAAAAAAACTAAATGAAATACTAATTGATGATTTTGGTATTAATCAAGACAGCATCCAAGTTTTCTTTTCTGGAAATGAGGGTTTTCACATATACGTAAATAATTCAGAATTTCAGTCAATAGGTGCAAAAGAAAGAGCCGAAATAGTTGATCACATTATGTTTCGTGGGTTAATTCCAGAGACTTTTGGTTTTAAGAAATTTAATTCTAAAAAAATCTCACTCCCAGATTTTAACGAATCTGGTTGGCGTGGAAGAATATCTAAAACATTGTATGGTTCAAAATCAATGAGAGCAAAAGTCAGTAAGGAGATAATTTCATCTGGTTATTCTGCATTTCAAAAACAGTTAGAAACGATAAAAGAACAGATTGGTGTTAGAATTGATCCAAATGTCACAGTTGATGTACATAGAATATTTAGACTTCCAGGTTCTCTTAATAGTAAAAGTGGATTAGTCAAGATTTTTGTCAATGACATTACAAAGTTTGATCCCTATGTTGATGCATGTTTTATTGACTCAGAGAATATTCAAGTAGTTGCAAATTGTCCTATTCAATTTACACTCAAAAACAAAAAATTTGGACCTTATAGGCAAAAAACAATTTCAGTACCAAAGTATGCTGCGGTATATATGATTTGTAAGGGCATAGCTAATACTGTTTAGTTACCTTCGTGCGCAGCATTTTCTAATAAGGTATTAATGTTCGAAAAAGTGACAGAAATTCAGTTTTGTATAGCGCTGAAAAAGAAGACGGTAATGCACCACCTCCTGATACTGGAAAATTCATCAGAGTTGGTATAATTGCAGTAATTGCAGTCATAATCTTTGCACTAGCTGGAAATCAGGCTGTAATTTTATCAATGAATATTACAGAATTTGCTGATACTTTTACAAAACCTCTTTTCTTTTCATTAATAGGCGGAATAACACTTGCAGGAATAGCATTAATTCGTGTAAATGTGATAAGGCGGTCATCAATTTTCTGGTTCTTTATTAAAACTGTAATTAATTTTATAAACAGAAGTCCAAACGATCAGCCTAATCAAGCCATATCAAACTATAATGATTACAAATTATCTGGCATTCATTTTGCACTTTGGCAAATTACAAAAATTCTCTTGTTTGGTGCTTTCTTTGCAAATCTAATGTTTGGCTTTGGTTTGTTTTATCTAATTGATGGAAATGATCTTGGCATTGAAAACATACAAGCAATTTTTTCACTACCATTTGTAACTCCACCAACTGATCCTTCATTTGCTATGGAAAATGTAACACCAATGATTCCATCATTATTGATCGTTATACCACCAATTATTGCAGCAGTAGGCTTACGTCTTATCCTATATGTTGGATTTCATTCCGTAATCGGTGTTGTTACATCATACATTCATGATACAACTGATGGAAAACCACGATATCTTAACTATCTATCAACGATAGAAGCAATAATTGGAATTGGAATAATTTGGGCTGCCTTCAATATGTTCTTTACCGATACCATTGATTATAACACAAGATATGCAATTGGTGGAACTTTTGTAATTGGTTTTGCATTAATTGCATTTTCAATTTTTGATAGAATGAGAGCTAAAGTTCTGACTCATATGTTCAAGCGGGATGTATACATACGTATTATCACCATAATTGCTATCGCATTAGTTGTTGGCATTGCGATGGGTGTAAACAACAGTGTAGCAGACGCAAAAAAGATTGAATATCTAGGACCTTACACTGCTCAACAGATAGGCGTTAACAGGTATCTTGGTGAGTTAGATATGATTACTGAAAATACTCACGAAGTAAACATTCCAACGGTAAATCCAAACATGATTGATAATTATGTTAAAGATAACGACGATGTACTAAGTAAGGTTAGAGTATGGGACTGGAATGCTGCTTTTGCAAAATTAAAGCCAGAGATTGGTCTTATTCCGTATGTTGATTTTGAAGATAATGATATTCTAAGATTTAATGACAAATTGTACTGGACAGCATCAATGAAACCAATCTTACCATCATCAGTCAGCCTTGATAACCAGTGGTATAACGAACATCTCGTTTATACTCATGTCCCAGATGGATTTCTAACTCTCGAAGCAACTGACGGTCAAATTGTAGACAGTTCTGAATTGTTTACTCAGAGAGCAATCTATTATGGTGAAGGTGGTTTACTAGATGAAACTTGGTCTGGTTATCCAGTTAATCGTGTAGAGAGTGCAGAATTGGCTGGTGCAAAATATGATGGAATCGGCGGTGTTGATGTTCCGCCACCATTAAGCTGGATATTTGAACCAAACTTTTTGCTTTCATATCCTAGTGAGTCGGTACACATTATGCGATACAAGGATGTAAATGAAAGAATGCAAGTATTGTATCCATACTTTTTGTATAATCTATTTGGAAAGGAACTAGACTCTTATCCAGTTACTGATGGAACAAATACGTACTGGTTAGTACCACTAATTGTTGGATTTGATACAAGAGATATTCCATATACGGCAGGAAATCCATATCTAAGATTAGCTGGATATGGATTGGTCGATACCTACAATGGTGATATTAGTTTAATCAAATATGGTGATGATTTCTTTTCAGAAATGATGATGAGTCAATATGCTGATGACATTATTGAAACTCCTGATTGGTTAGAGGAACAGATCAGATACCCAGAAGAACTATTCAACTGGAAGACTGAGATGTATAACATCTATCACGTTACAGATGTAGAAACATTCATTCAGGCAAACGAGTTCTATGAGATTCCAAGAGGTTTGGATACATATTATGTTGAAGCTAAACCACCAGGATTTGAAGAACCAGAATTTATTGGCTTACTTTCACTTGAATTACGTGGGTCACAGGGAAGAAACTTGGCAGGATATATGGTAGTTGAAAATGATTTGACTAATCTTGGTAAAATGCAATTCTATGAAGTTCCATTAGATTCTGAAACAAAACTTCTTGGACCAACATCAGTTCGTGAAGCATTAGATCGTGATCCTGACTTTGCCCAATTAAAGACACTCTTAAGAAATCCAAGGATTGGTGACAATATTCTTTATCGTGTAGGTGAACATGACACATACTTTATTCCTGTTTACACTGCAGGTGCAGGTGGTGTTGTAGCACAATTAGGTACAATTGCTGCAGTTGGCGCAGGATTTACTGGAGAATATTATGTTGGTCTTGGCGAGACACAAGAGCAGGCATTTGAAGCATACCTGCAGAAGCTATCTGGAATTATACCAACTTCAAGAAATGGTGATGGTGTAGTACAGTTAGATAAAGAGGAAAGAATTGCGAAGGTTTTGTCGATCTTTGAAGAAAAAGGACTTGTTATGATCAAACCAACATCCATACAGATCCCAATTTCATTCCTAGAAGGTGAGATTGTGTTCTACACAGAGTCTGATCTAGAAGACACTGAAAAAGTGATCACTGACTTTGTTGAAAACATGGTGGTTAGTCCTAGAATAATGATGTGGGAAGATGAAGCTGTAATCTACTTGGGCACTGTAAAAGTAGTTGAAGGCATAGCTGAATTGCATTACATCTCGATTCAAGTTGGAAAATAATCAACAGCCATGCTCCTAGTTGTTGATAATGGTTCCATATACACAGAACATCTGATTGATTTTCTTTCCAAACAAGAAGCAGAACATGAAATACGTGATATTGGTGGAACATCAGTTAGCGATTGGGATAAACCTTCTACTGAAAGATACCTACAGCGATTTGATTCATTCATTCTTACCGGAAGAAAAGAAAATAATCGCATAATGAACAGAGTAAATTCTGAAATAATCAAACATGCCATCTCTGAGAAAAAGTCACTACTTGGAATATGTTATGGTGCTGAAATTCTAAACCAAACTCAGGGTGGCACAATAAAACCACGAAACAGCCGGGTTTTAGGAGAAGAGACGGTTGTTGTTGAAAAGAAAAATGAAATTTGCCAAGATGAAATCAATGTATTTGAAAGCCATAAGTGGGAAATATCACAATTAGGAAATGAACTTCAATGTTTAGCCAGCTCCAAATCATGCAAATATGAAGTGATAAAACATAATGAGCATAACATATTTGGTACACAATTCCATCCTGAGATGAGTAAAGACGGTCAGTTACTGATTGAATCTTTTTTAAAACTTATACATTGAAATATGCAACTGATTTTCACAAAAAAATGGTAAAAAAATTAGATTTGTCAACAAACGAAAAGGGAGAAATAACTTCGCCAACATATGTTGAGATTGTTTCTAAAATCAATGAAATAATCGAAGTTCTTTCAATGTCAAAGACCGACAGCAGTGATTTGCGTTAATTTATAAAAAAATATGCGGAGTGCGGGATTTGAACACGCGACCTCCAGCTTGGGAAGCTGACGTCATGCCGGGCTAGACTAACTCCGCGCGAATCAAACTTACAGATCAGCATTATATAGTTTAATCAATATTATATTTCATGGATGCCAAGTGCCCTGAGTGTGAAAATGTAGCACAGACAGATGATGAACTAACTAAAGTTACGTGTTCACACTGTAACTTTGAGGCTACATATGATGAATATATCGAAATCATGAAGGATAATGCACTCAACATGACAGCCGATTATATTCCAGACAGACCAGGCTTTTAGCTACCAAAAACTTCCTTTATCTGAACAATCAAGATGTGAACCACATCTTGGACATACTAAATGACAAGCCTGAATATCTAACATTATTTCTTCACAACGTGGACATACAGTTTTATCCTTCATGTGATTAAAGAAGAAAAAAATAATAAAAGATTTTTTAATAATTTATTTTGCCCAAAGGTTAATTAGGAGTTCATAATTTTTTTAGATCCTTGACAAATTTCAAATTAACAATTTCAGATGTTAAAGGAAAGTCTATTACTAAAGAGGTAAAGGATACAGAAGCAAATCCATTACTTGGATTACGGGTTGGTTCTGAAACAGATGCAGCCATAGTAGGTCTTTCTGGAAAAATGAAAATTACAGGCGGAAGTGACAAATCAGGAGTTCCCATGAGGTCAGATTTTCATAGCCCTGGAAGAAAATACATTCTATTGTCAAAAGGTGTTGGATTACAAGATACTGAAAAAGGATTAAGAAAAAGGAAACTGATTAGAGGAAATACAATTTCAGATGAAATCTTTCAAATAAACTGTAGACTTGACGGTGAAATAAAAACCGAAGAAGCACCAAAAGAAGAAGC